>Ga0209052_1000063_pt1 | contig 58028 bp, 48 predicted proteins | sample WorMetHEROISLAND_2_FD_187409 | JGI IMG/M metagenome (GOLD analysis project Ga0209052, IMG submission 187409) | Marine gutless worms symbiont microbial communities from Max Planck institute for Marine Microbiology, Germany - Olavius sp. 4 HERON... | ecosystem: Host-associated > Annelida >...
CAGACAAGGGACGTCAAATTGTAACCGCAGTCATTCAAACGCAACATATTCCAATTAAAAGGATTTCAGCCCTTGCAGCTTAATTTGCTTAATAAAATTTAAAGAATTTACACATTAGTAGTACAGAGAGCACAGAGATATTTATATTTTTGCCGGAGGACCCACCGCTTAAGCAGTGATAATGCCTCTGTGCTCTCTGTGCCTCTGTGGTAAAGAAGTTGTTCGTCTTTGGCATGGTCGGCTATATGTCACCTTATTCTATTAAACGCTTTTTTAAGCAAAGGAAAAGATGATGCACAAGGTCGCTTTGCTGCCCGGAGACGGTATCGGACCTGAAATTACTGCCGCAGCCGTCAGGGTGATAGAAGCCGCCGGTGTTGCCATAGACTGGGTCGAACTGGAGGCCGGCGAGAAATGCCGCCACAAGCAGGGGACGCCGCTGCCGGACGAATCCATCAAGACCTATGTAGAGTGCGGTATCGGCTTCAAAGGACCCTTTACGGTTGAAATGGAAGATGACATGATCACGCCCGGCTGGCGCCGGGAGGGACCGGGCGGCGGTCCGGTCAGGTCGTACAACAGCGTTTCCAACGCCCTCAAAATTGAAGGCGGCGGTTACGCGGCCGTCAGGGGGGCCCGAAATTTTGAGGGCGTTCCGGCGCCCGTTCAGGGGATCGATATCGTGATCATTCGGGAAATCAGTGAAGACATATATATTGCCCATGAATATACTTCCGGTGCCGACACGGCCATGGCGCTCAAAGTCATCACCCGCAGGGCCAGCGACATTGTCGTTCGTTTTGCCTTCGAATTTGCCCGCACCCATGGCCGCAAGAAGGTGACCGTGGTCAACAAAGCCAATGTGCTCAAACAGACCGACGGCCTCTTTGTCCGGGTTGCACGTGAAGTTGCCCGCCAGTATCCCGGGATCGAGTTTGAAGAACGCTTTGTGGATGCAAGCTGTGCGCTGGTGGTGTCCAAACCGGGTCTGCTCGACGTTGCCGTGATGCCCAATCAGTACGGCGACATCATGTCCGACCTTTGCTCGGCCGCCGCCGGCGGACTGGGGCTGGGCGCCAGCGCCAACTACGGCACCGAGGCCTCGATATTCGAACCGGTTCACGGTACCGCCCCGGATATCGCCGGCAAGGGTATTGCCAACCCTGTTTCGCAAATCCTGAGCGGGGTTCTGATGCTGCGGCATTTAAAAGAGTTCCGGGCCGCCGATGCCATCGAGAATGCGGTCAAAGAGGCCCTGCGGGAAGCCGGCAACCATACCCCCGATCTCGGGGGGCGCGCGACCACAACTGAGCTGACCGGGGCCATCATTGAGCAACTGCCAAAAATATAGGCCTGCTGTTGTTGCGTCCCAGAAATAACTGCGTCCAGCGCTAGGTAAATCTGATAGCTGTCCGCTTTGTGGTTTTATGCTCTATGGGCACGTTTTTAAAAGATGAACATCGAACATCGAACGTCCAACATCGAACATTGAATGATGATGACGCTGCGCTTAATCTATATTATTCAAGCGAATCCCGCTGAAGACCCAATCTATAGAACGTGATGTTTCAAAATTAAGTTATGCCGCTGGCAGTTCCAGCCAATTGGTCTAGATTGCCTTGTTTAGTTTATAAAATTGACAGAATACATTATTCGATGTTGAACGTTCAATGTTCGATGTTCGATGTTCGTTTCTTCAGCGCTTGACGCGTAAGATTAACCTGGCGCTTATTGGGATAAACGTTACTCACAGGAAAAGGGATCATCGTCAAACCACAATTTGAACATAGTCATGTGAATAAGGAGGTGGTTGATGGAAATAGAATTACCCTATGGTGAATCCTCGCTTAAGATCGAAGTGCCGCCGCATTCCCGCGTGGTGATACCGGAGGATATGCCAGGCGTACCGGATGAACGGGCCGAAATCAGGCGGGCTCTGGACCACCCCATCGGCTCGGCCTCTTTGACGGATCTGGCCAGGGGAAAACCCGATGTCGTCATCGTGATCAATGATATTACCCGTCCCATTCCCAGCAGGTTGATGCTCACCGAGCTGCTGTACGATCTGTCCCAGGCCGGAATATCGGAAGAGATGGTTACGGTCGTGATTGCCACGGGCAACCACCGGCCCAACAGCGATGAAGAAATCCGCGGGATGATTGGACACGACCTGGCCTCCCGTCTGCGGGTGGTCAACCATGATTGTGATGACAAAAGTCTGCTGACGGATCTGGGTCAAACAGATTCAGGGCTTCCGGTCTGGATCAACTCGCTGGTCGCATCGGCCTCCTTTATAATTCTGACCGGGCTGATTATGCCCCACCACGCAGCCGGTTACAGCGGTGGCCGAAAAAGCATCCTGCCTGGTGTCGCCGGGCTGGAGACGCTCAACCGCCACCACTCGCTTCCCATACGACCCTATCATCCGTCTTCCGGGTGGATGAAGGGCAATCCCTTTCACGAGGAGTCCGTCAAGGTCGCTCGTGCAGTGGGGGTCGATTTTATTCTCAACGTGGTCAAGAACTCATGCGGCCAGGTGATCAAGGCGGTGGCCGGCGAACTCGAGGCCGCCCACGAACACGGGGTTTCGCTGAGCGCCGAAAGTTGGCAGCTTGACCTGCCCAATGCCTACGATATCGTCATCGTCAGTCCCGGGGGCTATCCGAGGGATATCGATCTGCATCAATCACAAAAGGCCATGTCAGCTGCGGAGATGGTGATTGCCGAAGAGGGGATCCTGGTCCTGGTTGCCGAGTGCCGGGACGGCATCGGCAAGTATGCCGATTGGTTGAAGCAGGCCGGATCACCGCGGGAGGTCATCGAACGTTTTGAATGCGAAGGGTTTACCAGGGACCACTCGTCCAAAGCCTTTATGTGCGCCAGGGCACTGGAGCAATACAGCGTCTATTTCCACTGCAGCGGCATTCCAGCTGAAGAGCTGGAACAGATGTTTTTCCGGGCGGTCCAATCGCCCCAGGAGGCGGTCGACATGGCTCTGAAGGCCAAGGGCGCCGACGCCCGTGTACTGGTGCTGCCCCAGGCGGTCAGCTGTGTTCCCAGGGTAGCTGAACAATAGGGGCCCCCTGTGTCGTGTCACACAAAGGTAATAAAAGCGTCGAAGAGAATAACCAGCTGAATATATAAAATTCCAAGCATCAAATAACAAAAAACAAACAATACCCAAATTCCAATCTCCAATAACCCAAACCTGTATTAGCCGTCGATCTGATGAACATTCGATCTGCGCGCATGTCCAAAGCTGACAGAATGTAGCTTTTATCGAAGATAGACCCGATTGATTTGATCCATCGCAATCAGAGATTTGTTTGGAATTTTGAATTTGTGATTTGGTCCGCCGGAGGCGGATTTGTTATTTGAATATTGTTATTTGGGATTTTGAGCAATTCAAATCGTATTTGAAAACCAAAGATAGAATATTACCTTGAGAAGCATCTAAAAATTCGGATTTAAGTTCAGAAAGGATCCCAGAGATGAACACCTATAATATCGTCATACTGCCCGGCGACGGCATTGGCCCCGAGATTGTCGAGGCCGCCCTGCAAGTGCTCGAAACTTTGCAGGAGCGCATGGGCGGATTCCGTCTGGAATATCAGTTTCACGAGGCCGGCGCAGCCTGCTATCAAAAATCAGGCGCGAATATTTCAGCCCAGACCCTTGAAGTCATCGAACAGGCGCATGCAACCATGAAAGGCCCGGCTGGGCTTCCGGGAGTACGACAGCCGGACGGCACCGAGGCCGGCATGTTGGGCGGTGCCTTGCGAATCACCTTCGACCTGTATGCCAATCTGCGGCCCATCTGACTGTTTCCCAACACGGCAACGCCTCTTGATAAAAAGGCCGCGGACAGCATCGACTACTATTTTTTAAGAGAAAACACCGAGGGCCTCTACCTGTCCCGGGGGATCGGCGTCGTTTCCAGTCAGGCGGCGGCCGACACGCTGATGGTCACGCGCAAAGGCTGCGAACGAATCTCCCGGTTTGCCTTCAAGCTGGCGCGGGAGAAAAAGAGAGGCGCTCCTCAGGACGGTAAACGAAGGGTTACGCTCATCGACAAGAGCAACGTGCTGAGAAGCTTTGCTTTTTTCCGGGAAATCTTCTTGGATATCGCCAAAGAAACGCCTGAGATAGAGGCCGAATGCCTGTACGTCGATGCGGCCTCCGCGGCCCTGATAACCCGGCCTGAGCATTTCCAGGTGGTGCTGACCGAAAATATGTTCGGCGATATTCTCAGCGATCTGGCCGGGGCCACCGTGGGAGGGCTGGGGATGTGTCCTTCGGCCAACATCGGTGACCGGCTGGCCTATTTCGAGCCAATCCACGGCACGGCGCCGGACATCGCCGGCCAGGGGATTGCCAATCCGGTCTCCCAGATCCGGACCGCCGCCATGATGCTCGATTATCTCGGCGAAACCGAGGCGGCAGCGGCGCTGGAATCAGCCGTCTGGCGGGCGTTCGAAAACAGGCGGATTGACTTGACCTCGGACGGCAGAATCGATGGAACAACGAGTTCCGCGGTCAAGGCCATTCAGGTTGAGCTGGGGAGAATCTAATCTAAAAGCGAATGTCAAATGTAGAAGGATTAAGGAATTGTGAATTCAGGAATTTAGGAATTACTTACATTCCGTCGATTTTAATTCCTAAATTCCTAAATCCCTGAATTCCTAAATTTCTCAATCCCTGAAACCTTTAGAATATTCCCCGCTGGTCTTGTTCTGAATTTTTGATCAGCCCGTGCGGCAGTTGAACGTTGATTTGCCTGACCTCTTCAGCCTTCAACCCCGACAGCCGCTGAATCAGATCCACGAACCGATCCCTCTCCGCGGCCTCGACAAATCCGTCGGTCAGCGCGTCGAATTTTCCGATATACTGGGGCCGCTCAAACGGCCGGGCGCCGGCCGGGTGGGCATCCGCCACGGCGATCTCATCTTTCTGGCTTGAGCCGTTATTGAAATATATCACGACCCTGCCGCCGAAGGCTTTCCGGGACGGGTCCGGATCATGGTATCGCCGCGTCCATTGGGGATCTTCTTCGGTTGAAATTTTGTGCCAGAGTTTTACCGTGTCCGGCCGCGCGGCCCTTTCGGGCAGGTAACTGTTAATATGGTGCCAGCGTCCGTCCTGAAGCGCCACCGCAAAGGTGTACAGAATGCTGTGATCCAGGGTTTCGCGACTGGTGGTCGGGTCCATTTTCTGGGGATCGCCGGCGCCGGTGCCGATCACGGTGTGGGTGTGGTGGCTGGTGTAAATCACGATGCGGTCGATGTCGTCAAATGACGGGATTTGCCTGCGCATCCTGAATGCCAGGTCGATCAGCGCCTGGCACTGATATTCGGCCGAATGTTCCTTGGTATAGGATTCCAATATCGACCGTTTGGATTCGGCCGGCTCCGGCAGAGGCACCCGGTACTCAGCCTGCGGTCCGTCCAATAGATACGCCAGGACCCCATCTTCGCCTTCGTATATGGGCGACGGGCTCTTTTCACCCCGCATGGCCCGGTCCACCGCCTCGACGGCCAGTTTGCCGGCATGGGCCGGTGCATATGCCTTCCAACTGGATATTTCCCCCTTGCGTGATTGGCGGGTGGTGCAGGTGACATGCAGGGCCTGCTGGATGGCCTGGTAGATGATTTCTGGAGCCAACCCTAAAAGCGTGCCGATGCCTGCCGCCGCAGACGGTCCCAGATGGGCAATGTGATCAATCTTGTGCTTGTGAAGGCAGATCCCCTTGGTCAGGTTGATATGGATTTCATAGGCGGTCGCCAGGGCCCGCACGATCTCCATTCCGCTGCGGCGGCACTGCTGGGCTACCGCCAAGATGGGTGGAATGTTGTCGCCGGGATGGGCATAATCGGCAGCCAGAAAGGTGTCGTGCATGTCCAGCTCGCGAACCGCAGCTCCATTGGCCCAGGCAGCCCATTCGGACGCAAAGCAGCGCTCGTTGGGCAGTCCGAAGACGGTTGCGCCATCAGTTCTGGAATGGGCCACGGCCTGGGAACGCGCGTTGGCCACCGGCCGGCGATTAATGGCGGCAATCGCAACGGCAGCGTTGTCGATGCACCGATTGACAATCATCTCGGCCACATCGGGGTCGACAGGCACAGGGTCTGCGGCGATTCTGGCCAGCTGCCAGGCCAGTTGGGACTCCTTGGGCAAAGACTCCTTGGATGAGTATACACGAAGCTGGTGGTGATACATAATTGATATTTGGATGTTGTAATCAAACTCGAATATCGAATGAACGATACCGGATATCGAATATCGTTTTGCGGACATTAAAGCAACTATTAATGCACAGCGTCTTGCGCTTGGTTGACAATAGATTGCTTCATCAGGTACTCTTTTGTAGTCTTGGAAGAAAACGGAGGTCATTGGAAAGAAAAGAACATGGCAGAACAAGCCAAATTCGGAGATCGCCGGCTTGCAGATCCGGCAAACCTTATTTTGGCAGTCGTCGTAATCGCGGCTGTTATCCTGATGGCAATGCCGGCGCCGGCGGGACTCTCGCGGGCCGGGCAGATGGTGCTGGGAATCGCAGTTATTGCCATTGGTCTCTGGAGCACCGAAGCGCTGCCTGTCGGTGTTACCGGGATGCTGGTGGTCATCGCGTTGATGGTTTCAGGGGGGGTGCCAAGTTATCAGGATGCTTTGGTCGGATTCGCCAAGCCGGTGGCTTATTTTCTGGTCGCAGTCCTGACTATCGGTCTGGCGGTCCAAAAAAGCGGCCTGGCAGAGCGGACCGCCCGTTTTTTTCTGCGGCAGTCCCGTGCCCGTCCGCTGGCGCTTTTTGCCCACCTGCTGGCAGCCTTACCGCTGCTGACCCTGCTGTTGCCCTCGGCAACCACGCGTTCGGGAATTCTTGTCCATGTTTATGAGCAGGTGCTGATCCTAAGTAATGTGCCCCAGAAGGCACCCCTGTCGAAAGCCGTCATGATGGCATTGAATTCGGTCAACCGCTTGGCATCAACGGCAATCTTAACCGGGGGCATTACACCCGTGGTAGCGGCGGCGCTGGTCGGCGGCATGTCATGGAGCCGCTGGCTGGGGCTTATGCTGGTACCCTATCTGGCGCTGCTCGTCCTGGGGGCGGCGCTTATTTATGTCCTCTATCATCGCGGCTTCCGACAGGAAATGGCAGCCGTGCCCTTGGTAGCCCCAACACCGCTTTCCAAAACCGAAAAGCGCACGATCGTAATTATCCTGGGGGCCTCGCTGCTTTGGCTTACGGATGCCTTTCATCACCTGGACCCGTCACTGCCCGCCTTGCTGGCCTGGGCCTGCCTGCTGGCACCCGGAATAGGGGTGTTGACCTGGAAGGAATTTGAACGCAATATCGGCTGGTCCAATTTTTTTGTCATCGCTTCTTCGATGTCCCTGGCCGCCGCTCTCATCGAGAGCGGAGCGGGGGTGTGGCTGGCAAACTCCATCGTGTCCGGTATCCCGGCCCTGTCCCGGCATCCGCTGCTGGTCGTCGTGGTGCTGCTTTTGGCGGCTGCGCCGCTGCGTCTCTTGGTTCCCAATATTACCGGGTTTCTGGCCATCACGATTCCCATCGCCATGTCCATTGGTGCTTCCACGGGACTGAATCCGGTCGTTTGCGGACTGCTCGTAATGATCGCCGGCGACGCCGTCCTGTACTATCCGGCCCAGAGTGCATCTTCTCTGGTGGTCTATGATCGCGGGCATTTATCGGCGGCAGAAATTTTTCGTTTCGGCCTGCTGATGACCGTTGTCGCTTTCATCGTCGTCCTGGCGGTGGCCCTGCCGTACTGGTCCCTGGTCGGGGAACCGCTTGTCAATGTATAATCAAGATGGATATTAGCGTCGCAGCTGACCGCAAGCGTCCAGTCTGATCGAAGAAGAAACCTTGAAAAAGCGAATATCGAATGTCGAATGTCGAATGTCGAATTTCGAAGGAAGGATTTTAAAAGCGAACCGCAAAACTGCAGAATAATGAACCGCAGAATTTCGAAGGGTGGTTTCGCTTCGCTCAGTCCTTTTAATTCAAAATCCGAAATGCGGATGGGTGGGATTGATCACGGTCTTCGTCGCCTCATAGGCAGAGTGTGCTCGCTCGATTTTTTTTAAGATCGATAGAATTCATTCCTTCGACATTCGACATTCGACATTCGTTATTCTGCGGTTCTGCGGTTTTCTTTTTCCTGGTTCTGTGGTTTCCTTTTTTGGGCTCTGCTTCCAACTAAATGCTAATCGTAGAAAAACTTCAAAACAAAGGGTGTGGTCAGAGCGATGAACACCACCCTCGTAAAATGAAAACAGGTTACCACCGTTGCATTGGTGCCGCTGTCGACCGCCATGACAAGCAGGGCACTCATCGCCCCCGGACTTGTTCCCAGATATGCCGTTCCGGTGTCCAGAATCCCAAGCTTGATAAATATAATCCCCAGGAGAATGCCGGTACCCACCAGCACGAGGGTTGAAATGGTTATGGGGATAACAGTTTTGCCGAGGACTTTTAGCATTTCGGACTGGAAGGTTGCTCCGACCATGACACCCAGAAGAATTTGCATCACGAATCCGAATTGCCGGGGAAGCTCCCATTGAACGTTGGCTATCATTTTAATAAAAATCACACTGAGCATCGCCCCCATCAAAACGCCGCCAGGCATTTTGAGCTTTGATCCCAGCAGGCCGCCGACGGTTCCAGCAGCCAGATAAAAAACCAGTCCCACGTACGTATTCATCTGAACTCCTTGTGAGGTTTTGCTGTTTAGCTAAACCGGTTATTGTGCTATAGCATTGGGCATGTTAAACGGTGCAAAATACCTTTCACAATCTCAGGCATTGGTCAAACATTTTTCGGCTGTGTCGGGCAATCCCGGTTTTTAAGGGGCGGCCTGGTGTTCGGGTTCGGCGGGAGTTTACCATAAAATGCAGAAAAGACTACCAGCGGTCTATATGAGGGGCGGCACGAGCAAAGCGGTGTTTTTCCATGATAACCATCTGCCCCGCGACCCTGCCGTGCGGGACCGCATAATTCTTGCGGCTTTCGGCAGCCCCGACCCGAACCGGCGGCAGGTCGACGGTATGGGAGGCGCCGATTCGAGTACCAGCAAGGTCGCCATCATCAGTCGTTCGGAGGATCCTGAATATGATGTGGTCTACAACTTCGGGCAGGTCTCGATCGACCGCCCCATCGTTGACTACATGGGCAATTGCGGCAATATTTCTTCCGCCGTCGGCCCTTTTGCGGTGGACGAGGGCCTTGTCAACGCCGTCGAGCCTGTAACCCGGGTGAGGATATTTCAAAAAAATACCAAAGCGCGGATCGTGGCGGACGTGCCGGTCCGCAACGGACGTTACGATGAGGACGGCGACTACGTCATCAGCGGCGTTCCCAGCCCAGGCGGAAAAATAGCGCTGCATTTCTCCGATCCCGGCGGGGCGGTTACCGGCCGGCTGTTTCCAACCGGCAACGTTATCGACGGCCTGGATATTCCCGCTCTTGGCAACATCAGCGTCACCGTTATCGATGCGGCCCATCCACTGGTTTTGGTTGCAGCCCCGGATCTGGGTCTGACCGGCATCGAGATTGAGGAAATCGACAACCGGCCGGACATCCGCGCCAGGTTGGAAGCCATTCGCAGCCGCGTGGCCGTGAAGCTGGGATTTGCAGCGACCCCGGAGGAAGCCAGCCTGCGCTGCCAGACGATACCCCGGGTCGCTTTTGTCTCCGAATCCCAACCCTATACGGATCTGAACGGCACGTTGATCGGCCCGGAAAATATTGACCTGGTGGCGCGGGTCATATCCATGGGCTGCCTGCACAAAGCCTTTGCCGTCACCAGCGCCATCCCGGCGGCCGGGGCGGCTCGGGTTGAAGGTACGGTCGCTGACAAGGTGAGCGGCGGGCGTCTCTTGGGCAAAAGCAGTGTGCGTTTAGGTCACCCCGGCGGCATCATCGAGGTGGGCACCGCGATGAAACGTCAGGGCGGCGGCTACCGGTACGTCGAAGCCATCCTGGGACGCACGGCGCGACGCCTGATGGAAGGCTATGTTCTCGTTTCCGAGAAATATTATAAACCGATGGAGGAAGGCCCACCGGCATAGTCTCGAAAAATTGGAAAAAATGATTATGGTGTTACGAATGGCTCAATATCTCCAGCTAGTTCTCCAGAAGCCAATCCTATTGATCATTGCGCTTTATTTTCTTTCCGCATCCTTTTCCGGATGTGCGTCTTCTTCACCCAGACACAAGGCCCTGCAAAAAGCTGCTTTACCGGAATTGATTCCCAGAAGCTCATTTTTCGAGCAGCAGGATATTACGAGCAGCTACCAGATATCTCCGAATGGGAAAAAAATTGCCTGGCTGGCATGGCACCATGGGAACCTGACATTGTTCCATAAAAGCATAGGGTCTGATAAAACCCAAAAGATCAACACCAGCTGCTGGTGCAATGTTTCATGGTTTCGCTGGGAGAATGACAGCCGGCACTTGATTTATTCATTGGAAACCGGTCGCAAACGGGCCACCCATATCTACCGTTCGGATTGTCAAAATCCAAACCGGAAGCCGGTCAACCTAACGCCTGACGCAAAAACCTGGGCATCACTTGCAGACAAGGATATTCCCGGATCTGATTATGTCCTGATTTCACAAGACAAACGAAAGCGTGGCAGTTATGATCTATACCAAATCGACCTTTCATCGGGCGATGCCACGATGCTGGCTGAAAATAATGGAGATATCGTCCAATGGATTGCAGACCGCAGGGGCGAGCTAAGAGGATGCATTCGCGCCTATTACAGCAATCAGAGATCCTTGCAGGAATTTCTCCCAAAACAAAAAAAATGGCGTACTCTTGGAATGTGGGAACCGAATGAAGAGATAGAATTTCTCGGTTTTACACCGGATCAAAAAGGACTCTGGTTGTTGTCCAATCGCGGCCGGGACAAAATTGCCCTGGTCCGCTTTGATTTGGAAACCGCCGCGGAGAGCCCCGTTATTGAAGATCCGGTTGCAGACATTGCCGACGTTTATATCAACCCTGCCACGGGAGAGGCACTCTTTGCCTCTTGCCACCCCGACTACCCAAAGATATACGCCCTTGATCCGACTTTAGACCAAGATCTGGCTGTGTTCAAAAAAAGCTCCCCGGTCGGCATAAGCGTTCTTGGAATGGACCTCCAGGCAGAATTGTGGACCGTAAAGGCCTATGATGAAAAGGGAGCTTCATTTTACCTCTATGACCGTAAACGAAAACAAAAAACGCCCATAGGTCAGAGCCAATGGACGGTTGCCGACAGCATGTTGTCGAGCACCAAACCGGTACAATATAAGAGCCGGGACAACTTGACGATTCACGGATATCTAACCCGGCCCAACGGTGTCGCGAACCAGCCTCTGCCGATGGTTTTGCTGGTACACGGGGGTCCGTGGTTCCGGGATTTCTGGGGGGCGGACCATCTGGTGCAATTCTTGGCCAATCGCGGGTATGCAGTACTCCAAATAAACTTTCGCGGATCCACCGGCTACGGCCGTACATTCATGGAAGCCGCCATAAAAGAATTCGGAAAAAAAATGCACGATGACCTGGTAGATGCGGTGAGTTGGGCAATCGATCATAAAATCGCCGCTCCGCAATCTATTGCCATTGTGGGAGGAAGCTATGGCGGGTATGCCGCCATGGCCGGGTTGACATTTTCACCGGATCTTTTCGCATGTGCCATAGCCATCAATGGGGTTTCGGACTTGGCCGAACTCGTTGAAGCCTGGCCTTCGGATCCACCCTTACACCTCAAACGGGGATACGACATCTGGTATAAATATGCCGGCGACCCCAAAAATGTCGGGGACAGAGCAGCCATGCTGCAAAGTTCCCCGCTATATTTTGCCAATCTAGTTAAAAAACCGATTCTGATTATCTATGGCAGCAAAGACCGGCGGGTTCATCCACGCCATTCAATAAAAATGATAGAGGAGCTGGAAAGCCACCACAAATCCGTGACTTTCATGGAGATCGAAACAGAGGGGCATGGTATCCATTGGATTCACAATTCAATAACAATGTTCCGGGAAATGGAGGTATTCCTGGCACAGCACTTAGGCGGCCGGTATCAAAGGTGATGTTGTCGTTTTTGTCTGGCAAAAAGGAGAAAAGAGATGAAAAACTGGGGGGTGTTGTTGTTGGTGTTGGTGATTGTGGCAGGGGGCTGTGCAGGTACAAGAATACAGCGCGGTGTTCAAGGCAACTATTTTTATTCTACTATTCCCGAACTGGCATTGGACTTGGATCCAAGGTTGGAATACATCAATAAGGAAGCGAGCAGCGAATGGAATTCCTTCTTGTATACCGAACGCGGCACCCGTCATAGCTATGACCGTTACATGTTTGCCGATCCGTTCGCCCAGGCTTTGGTGATCGTTTCCATTATTAAAATCAATGAAGGTTATTGGTCAGCCCCGGATATGAGCAAAATGAAAAATGTGATTTCTTCCGGGTATGAAAAGCATTTGGGATCCCGCTACAACTTCTCTGTACGGGTCGAAAAAGATGAAAATGGTGAATGCCTATTGGTTAAAGAATATATGCGCGTGTCCGGCGGTCTGGGAGATATTCTGGTTGATGTCATTTATCTCGAGTCGACCAAAGACAATTGCCAGAATCCTGACGATTGGGGCCTAGCCGTCACGCACGATCCGCAAAAGAAGCAACGATTGCAAGAGTTTTTGGAGAATACGGAGAAGAAATTACAATTTATTGATATCAAATCGCTGAACTTGGCAAACAATAGAACATCCTAACCCGTATGCATCAATCACATCTGATGCATCACCAGCGGGCCACCGTATACAACGGCGTCATCTGCTTGAGCAGTTCTTCGGATCGATGGGGATTGTATATGCCGCATGCGCATGGTTTGGCCAGCACGATGCTTTGATCCCAGGCGCTGTGTTTGCCGGACTTGACCTTGCGGATGGCATCACGAATCAGGCCGGGGGAGACCATGCCGTGTCCGCACATGGTGGTGTACTGGCGGATATCAGCCGGCGGCAGCAACTCGGTGCGGCCGTGAACGCCCAGGGACATGTTGATCGTGTGAGGATCAAGCCCTACTTCCTCGCAGATTTCGCGCACACCGTCGATTAGGCCGGTCACCACGATGGATATGCCCTCGTCGGCCGCCTTAATGGCCCGCAGGGCCTTGACCAGTTTCCGACGGCGATTAAAGACGCAAAACGCGCGCGAATTGTCGCGCACACTGTCGATCATCTCCTGCCGGGTAACGCCGCTGTACAAATTCTTGTGCAGGGTTTTGACCAGCAGGTTGGAAGGATTCTCCAAAAAGACCAGCTCCAGAAGACGCTGGACTTTTGGCGTGACGCCGTCGGTGTTCCAGCCTCTTGCCGGGTAAATCAGCATGCAGTAATCCCTTTCGAGGGATACCACGCTGCCTTCGCGATGTAAACTGTGAGTCATGCTAGCTTCCTGCTTTCAGGGCCCGGCCCAGACCCATGTTGATTTTGGCGTTGGGTTGACAGGAAAATCCCTCGGCCGTGATGATGTCAAGGATTTCCTGCGGCACCTGCAGCCCCGGTTCAAGCCGGGTGCAGACATCCAGGCAAAAGACGCTCTCGACTTCCGCCGCCACCGCCTTCACCGTTTGCAGCACTAATGCCAGACGGCTGCGTTTGACCTGCAATTCAATGATGGCGCTCAGTACGCGCTCACCCAGAAGTTCGGTCTTCAGGTCGCCTGTTGCAGGATCGCTGATCATCGAATGAATCGGGTTTTGCGGCTCGATCTCGGTGATCCCGGCCCCGGCCAGCGCGTGCGTGATCTTCTGGATATCCTCTAAATCCATGCCGATGATCGGCCGGCCCACCTCGATGGCCACGCCGACGTCACCGAGACCGACCCTGCCGGTAACATCGTTGGTTTTGGATTCTTCGGTACCGCGCCCTTCTATTCCCGTCACCGCGTGGGTGGTGGTGGCATCGCTGAAATATTTTCGCAGTGCCCGGGGATAGGCCTGTACCTCGGCGGACTCCGCAATGGCATCCACCGGGCAGACGGCGACCCGCAGGCAGGTGCCGCACTCATAGCATTTGTCCTGATCGACCGCACTGACCAGGTCGACATAGCCGATGGCACCGGCCGGACAGTAGGACTGGCAGCTTCCACAGCCGACACAGATTTCCTGATGAATTATCAACCCAGTTTTCCTTTCACATGAAAGCAGCGCACGGTGCGCTGTTGTTTCAGATGCTTCCAGGTCTCCCCGGAAAACGCCGCAGCGTGTGGTCTGACGGCGTCCCCCGACGAAAGAACCCCGGTCGTCATCCTATAGTGCAGGGGACCGGCCCCTGATATGTCGCCGAGCAGGGCCCCGCCGACCACACGATTTTTCTGCCGGTGCCATTCCCGCCACCACTGCGGCGGAACGGCGAACTCGGAGACGGTGCAATCGTACTCGGGTCTGCCTCCCAGCACCACCAGGGGCAGACCGGCAATGTTCTGGGCATTGACGCGGTTGAAATCGTTTAATGTCAGCGGGGCCGGCCGGTATACATTGGTTCCGGCAAGTCTGCCCTGGGATACGGCCTGGGGCCAGGTCCACGGCCGGTGCAGGACGCCGTCGGCGGTCCGGATGGTGACGGCATCTCCGGCTGCAAATACATACCGGTCGGCGGTTTGCAGGGATGGTGCCGCCATCAGCTCCCCGTCTTCGAGAAGACCGCAGTTTTCCAAAAATCCAAGATCAGGTGTGGAACCGATGGCCACCAGCAGGGTGTCGCAGGCAGCCCATGTTCCACTAATACGAACTTCTTTCAAATCGCCTTGGCGACCGCCCCGGATATCCTCGACTGTAGCTTGGGTCCTGACATCCACTCCCAGATTGCGCAGATGATCCGCTACGGGGTGCGCCGTCCCGGGAGCAAGCAGATTCGGCAACAGATGAGCTTCCTTTTCCACCAGTATCGGCTTAAATCCGGCGAGGACAAATTGGACTGCCGTTTTAACCCCCACCAGTCCTCCGCCGAGGACGGTGATGCGGCGATGGTCCGGCAGCCATCGCCGAACGGCTCTGGCATCCGCGAGGCTGCGGACGGGAAACACTCCCAGGCGGCAGGTACGGCTGCGACAAACGGGCGGGACAAACGGTCGTCCTCCGGGAGCCAGAATGAGCCGATCGTAGGCGAGTACTTCGCCGTTGTCCAGCCGAACCTGTCGATTGTCCAGGTCGACGCCGACTACTGCTGAATTCAATCGCAGCGCCAGCATCGGATCGTGGTTTTGTTGCCGGAAAAATAGTTTCTGCTCGTTGAGCTTGCCCAGCATAAACTGCGCAAGAAGCGGACGGTAATAACCGACTTGCGCTTCCGGGTCCACAATCGTCACCGGCCTGTCGGGAAAATATTTGCGGCAGGCCAGGGCGGCGTTGATGCCGGCGGCGTCGCCTCCGGCAACGATCACCGGCCTAATTTGAAAGTTTGTGGATCGGCTGGTGTCAACTGGCAACGATATTCTCCTTAGTCATGTCTGAACCACTGCAAGATCTGATTGGCATCGGCCGGATGATCGAAGTGAGCCAATTCACCATTGCAAGCCTCGACAAGAACTGCCAGGTGATCACGAACCGGTCGACTGCCCCACAGGGGCAGGGGGGTGCCGATGCATACTCTGGTCCCCAGCATAGCCAGTGCCAGGGCCAGATTCAGATCCCGGCAGCTGTTCAGTCCGGTATAGCAAACTCCCTTCAGACGATCAAAGGCGTCCGAGGCGGCGACGGCCTTGAGCGCTTCGACAGGGCCCCGCCGCGGGTCGAGCAGCCTGACCGGCATTTTTTTGTCATTGCCGGTCTGTTCCCCTTTGACCATCCAGATAGCCGCATCCCCCCAGCCCGCTACCAGCAGCCCGGCACCGGCGAGAACCGGGCCTACCTCTGTGGAAATCCAACCGAAAGGCTGGTGCAAAGAGTCGCTTCCGCCGATCAGGGCCAGACCCTTCTGACCGTCATTATTGAGTTCGGTTTGAAACGCCGCGGCGTTCATAACAATTTCGTTGTCCACTGCCGGCGGCAGATCCCGGAAAAAATCTGTTTTAGTGCGGGAGTTAAATGAGGTCTCGGCCAATCGCACGATGTCGTCGGGTTGCGTGTCAGCATCGCCGGAGATGACCGGAATTTTCAGTTTGCTGCAGATTGCCGCAACAGCCGGATCGGTCCCGGCGCCGCACACCAGGAGGCTGATTCGGCCGGAGCTCAGCAGCAACTCGGCTTCCCCTGAGGTGCAGGCAATAGGTAGATACCCGGAGTCATCAGCGACCCAGTCCCCGAGCGCGACCAAGCCGAGGCGAGGCCCGTCGGACGCGGCTGTGTCAGCAAGGCTGCCCAAAAGCGAGGCAGAGGGCGGGCCGCAAATCGCGACGATTGGATTTTCTGCAGCCATAAGCCCGTAGCCGATCCGGCAGGGAACTTTATTCTGATTCGGAAATTCGGCTGGGCTTCCTTCCGTCAGGGTTAATGTGAGCATGGCCAGCCGCAGGCAGCACCGAATCAAGTCCGCCGCCTTATCGGAAGGCCGATGGAGCCGGGCGGCGCACTGATAAATTTCGTCAAGGACAAGCTCATCGCCGCCAAGCGCTTCTAAGGCGCACGCAGCCCTGGATCCCATGGCGCCGGGCCAGGCCGGCGTCTTTACGGTATGATCATCGGCGGACAGATCGTTCATTGCTTCCAGCACGCCATTGAGACTAAGCCTGAGCAGCAAGGCCGCCGCCATCCGGTCGCGGTCAACGCCACAAATACCCACATCGGCGCCTCTTCCAAAGGGATCGATTCGGCAGGGCCCCTGCAGACATCCGAAGGGGCAGCTCAGACCGGTGCGCAGAAACCCGTCCTGGGGCTGGAGTCTTTCATACCTTTCCCAATTGAGGTCAAGGCCGCGGGCCGCTGCTGATTGAAGCAAAGCCTGGCTGACCGGGTCAACGGTTTTCAAGTGAATTTGTTCCATCGTGTTAGCTTTCCAGTTCAGGTTACAATTTTAAAGCGGCAATCGCCATTTATTGGTGCCGGGTTTCAGGTGTCCCTCCTTCGCCCTTCGGGCTTCGGCGGGCAGGCAGCTTTCGGTTGTCGGAATCCATCGGTTCCGGATGGGAGGTCGTCATAATTTAGGAATTCAGGGATTATAATGATTTCATCGATATTAGCGAAATCCCTTGATTCCTGAATCCCTCAATCCTCTACCATCTGTCCTCTGTCTTCCGTCATCTGTCCTCTGTCTTCCGTCATCTGTCCTCGATCTTCTGTCATCTGTCCTCTGTTCTCCGACTTCAGTCCTCCAAATCGAGCAATAAAAAAGCCTCTTCGCCGCTTGTCCGGGCTGCCGCCGCTACTGCCGCTTGTCTTTTCTCGCGATATTTTTCAGCGATGTCGTCCAATTCGACGAGCTCGATGGCCTCAGTCGGGCAGACCTCGACACAAATGGGATGGTCCATATAGGTGCAGCGGTCACACTTGAGGGCAAATTCCCTCTCGGGCCAGGGGAAGATCACCCCGTAGGGGCAAAACATGGTGCACGTCCAGCAGGCAATGCAGCGTTCCTGCTGAATCACTACCATATTGCTGGAAGGATCTCGCACCAGCGCACCGCTGAGACAGGCATCCAGGCAGGGGGCTTTGAGGCAATGCCGGCATTGGACCGGAAACGAAGCGGCATTGCTGCCTTCAACCCGCAGCCGGGATTGCGGCAGCGGAGATTCCTGAACCGCCTTGAGCAGTGTTTTCTGGCTGCTGCCCCTTTCAACGCCACAATAAAGTTCGCAGGTTTTGCATCCGGTGCAGCGATCCAGATGAACGGCGATGACTTGCATATGCTCTCCTCTTTTTCCTTTTACAGCCGGACTTCCCCATTTTCGAGCACCACGTTGCCGTCCAGTTCGATGGTGGCGCCATACATGAGCAGGTCGTAATGAATCGCCGCCTTGACATGGCCGCCGAGGGTGATGTTGGTGCCGATACCGATATGAACGGAGCCGTAGACCCCCTCATCCTCGAGCATGACGCCCTGCATGATGCATTTCGGGTTCAGTCCTACCCCCAGCTCAGCCACATTGTATACCTGGGGGTCATTGCGGCTCTTCAGATCGTCGGCCAGCAGCCTGGCCTGGTGTCCCCCGGAAATATCGGTGATCATCCCCTTTTCGACCACAGCAGTTACCGGGTCGCTCAACACACCGATGTCGATATAGGGAATACTGGCATCAGCGACGATCACGCCTTCGGCGCTGCCCTCAATGGGGGAGAAATTGGCCTCGACATTGGGTGCCGGTGACATTTGACCCGGTTCGACGATACAGAACAGTGCGTTTCCCGGCCGACCCTCGGCGCGCATCGTCAGACGGGTTCCGCCGGGACTGGTGAGCACCGCCTGACTGCATGCTTCAAAAGCCTGCGCCATTTTCTGGCACATGATTTTGGTTTCATTAAAATCCGCATCCAATCCACCCTTGACCAGCATGTGCTCGCGGTAGTCCGTCAGGGCGATAACCCGGCTGCCGGCTTCGCAGGCCTCTTTGACCGCCCGGGTGTGGGTGATGGAATAGGTAACCGGCGTAAATATAACCGCAGCCTTCTTCATGGCCTCGGCGATCGGCGGCGGCGGCTCCTGGCCGTGTCCGCTGCGCGGTATGATGCTGCAGATCGCCACGTCGGCGCCTACACTGTAGGCGGCCGTGGCAACGGCCTCGGCAATGGACATCATCGCAAAATCCGTCACGATAAGGACGGTTTCCCCCGGTTTTACAGCGGCGCAAACTTCTACCAGAGTTTTGGCGCCCTTACTCATAAGAATACGGTTCATTCCAGCTCCTTTCAACTCGCTGCGGCGAGTGCAGCGTCCAACATGCAATTAAAAATTTGAATCGTTGCCAACGTCGATCCAATATTCGAGTTTGATAGTTTAAATCCCTAAACCCAAATAACAAATAAAATCCACATCACAATTTATGAGCCCCTGCGGGTTCTGATATCGCAGGGGCTGGTTGTTTCGACTGCCTTGCGGTGCTGGCCGGCCTCGAAGATTGAGTTGTAATTTTATAGTAGCTTATGTATAGATTGTCAACAAAATGCCCTCGTGTGAAACTACGAAAAAACTATCTCACGCAAAGCCGCAAAGACGCAAAGGAAATAACAAATATTATAATTTATCTTGGCGCCTTGGCGTCTTTGCGTGAAAATGAACAGTTTCTTTTGCGACCGGACCGGCTGTCCTTTAACAGGGAGGCCGCGTTTGTTTCGAACCCGCTCGTGATGCGTCAATTCTGAAAATTTTGGAGAAAAACCCATGCAGAGATTAAGTCCGCCGATGTTGTTCACTCCCGGTCCGGTGAGTGTCTCCCCCAGAGTTCTGGCAGCCGGCAGCCGCCCGATGATTCATCATCGTTCCGCCGAATTCCATGCCATTCTGGAAAACGTCATAACCAAAATGAAAAAGCTGTTCGGTACGGTCGACGATGTACTCATGGTACATACCTCGGGCAGGGGGGCCATGGAAGGAGTGTTACGCAATCTCTTTGTTGCCGGGGAAAAAGTGTTGAGCATCTGCAACGGAAAATTCGGCCACATGTTCGCCGATGCTGCCGAAGTCAGCGGCCTCCAAGTTGTGCGGATCTTTGAAGACTGGTTGGAGCCGGTCGACCTGGCGCTGGTCGACGCGGTACTCGCAAAGGACCCGTCGATCAAAGGGGTAACGGTTGTCCACTCCGACACGTCGACGGCCGTTGCCAATCCTGTCGCCGACATCGGCGGCCTTGTCCGCCGTCATGATCGCCTGTTGTGCGTTGATTGCATCAGTTCGTTGGGGGCCATGGAGTTCAAGCTCGATGAGTGGCAGGTGGATGCGGCCGTCACAGCCTCCCAGAAAGGATTGATGGCGCCGGCCGGACTCAGTTTTGCCGCCGTCGGCAGGCGGGGATGGGCGGCCGTCGAGGCGGCCGGCAGCCCCGGCTACTATGTCAATTTCAAGAATATCAAGACATATTATGACGAGAAGCGCGAAACTCCCGGGTCGACCCCTGTGTCGCTGGTACAATCCGTAAATGAGGCTTTGGAAATGATCTTCGAAGAAGGCCTCGAGAATGTCTACCGCCGGCACGCTGTCATTTCCCGGGCCATTAAGAACAGTCTGCAGGCCATGGGGCTGTCGCTGCTGCCCGAGGGTGATGTCGAGCGCTCCCATTCGGTCACCGCGTTCAAAGTTCCCGCTGGCATCAAACCGGCAAACATTCGTGAAATGGTCAGAGAGAAATACGGCATCCTGATAATGACCGCCGCCGGTCCATATGCTTTCAACGAAACCGCCATGCGAATCGGGCATCTGGGATCGATTACGACCCGGGAGGCCCTCCTGATCATTTCCGTTATGGAGCTAGTCCTTTTCGAACTCGGGGTCGTGGACAAACTCGGCAGAGGGTTGGAAGCCTACCACACTACCCTTAAGAGCGCCGGGTGGTGACCCTTTTTTAACCTGCTGATATGAAAACTCATTAAGTTAAAAAGCGAACCGTAAATCCATTTGAACAGCGAACCGCAGAATGTCGAATGTCGAATTTCGCTTTTTCAAAGTTTCATTCCTGATCAGACCGGCTGCCTATAGGCGGAGGCTGCACTTATGCGGCTGCACACCGGAGCCGGTAGGCAAAGGCGCATTTGCCGAACATCGAAAGGTTGCTGCCTGCAATTTCCCCATCATCCCCTTGCACCATCGCGAAAGCGGCCATATCAGCCCATCAGATTTAAAGCTGACCCAGCCTTGAACCACTCCACCTGGGCCCGGTTATAAGTATGGTTGAGCATCAGCGTCTCCTGCTCCCCGTCGGCATGATGAACGATGCAGGCAACCGGTTGGCCGGGAGCCAGATCGGCCAGATTGACCAGATCAATTCGATCGTCCTCCCGAATCAGATCGTACTCGTCAGGATCGCTGAAGGTAAGCGCCAGCAGCCCCTGCTTTTTGAGGTTGGATTCATGAATACGGGCAAAACTGCGCACGATCACCGCCGCCGCACCCAGGAGCCTTGGAGACAGGGCGGCATGTTCGCGGCTGCTGCCCTCCCCGTAGTTCCAGTCGCCGACCACCACCCACGGCACGGATTTGGCTTTGTAGTCCCGTGCGATTTTTGAGAATCCCACGCCTTTATCACCTGTCAATACGTTCAGGCCCTGGCCGGCTTCGCCGGAATAGGCGTTGATCGCACCCATGAACATATTGTCGCTGAACTTGTCCAGATGTCCACGCAGCCGCAGCCAGGGGCCCGCCGGGGAGATGGCGTCCGTGGTGGTTTTGCCGGCGGCTTTGAGCAGGATCGGCATGTCAAGAAAATCGCTTCCGTCCCAGGCCGGCCAAGGCTGCAGCAGTTGCAGGCGGCCGCTGTCCGGATCGACCCTTACGTCGATGTCGCTGCCGTCATCCGGCGGCGCAAAGAAAGTGGATTTGCCTTTCTCGAAACCGTTTGGCGGCACTTCGGGTGCTTTGGCCGGCGGGTTCAGGGTAAACGGTCTGCCGTCGGCATCGGTCAGGGTGTCCGTCATGGGGTTGAAGGTCAGCCGCCCCGCAAGGGCGAAGGCGACAGCCACCTCCGGACTGGTGATAAAGTTCATGGTTGTCGGCTGGCCGTCATTGCGCCTCGGAAAATTACGGTTGTAGGAGGTGACAATGGTATTGGGTTCACCGGCCGTTTCTGTGTCCCGGCGCCACTGTCCGATGCACGGACCGCAGGCATTCGCCAGTACGGTTGCCCCGATGGCCTGCAGCGATGCCATCTGACCATCCCTTTCGATGGTGGCCCTGATCTGCGCTGAACCCGGGGTGACCATCAACGGCACCGCACATTGGATACCATGTGCTTTGGCCTGTTCGGCCAGGTCAGCCGCACGACTCATGTCTTCATAAGAAGAGTTCGTACAGCTGCCGATCAGGCAGGTGGCAATTTCGTCTATAAATTCCCCCCCGCTGTCCTCCACCTCTTTGGCGAGCTGCGAGAGCGGGCGGGCTCGGTCGGGAGAATGGGGTCCGACCACATGGGGCTCCAGGGTTGACAAATCGATTTCAACCAGGCGGTCGTAGTATTTCTCCGGCCGATCGAGGACGCCCTGGTCAAGGGACAGCAAATCGATATGCTGCTCGGCCAGCGCCGCAAGCTCGCCCCGTCCGGTGACTTCGAGATACCTGGCGATATGCTCGTCGTACGCGAACATCGAGGTGGTGGCGCCCAGTTCGGCACCCATGTTGGTAATCGTCGCTTTGCCCGTGCAGCTGATGGTGTGTGCTCCGGGTCCGAAATACTCGATAATCGCATTGGTGCCGCCGGATACGGTCAACTGGCCGGCCAAAGTCAGGATGATGTCCTTTGGGGCCGTCCAGCCGTTCAATTCCCCGGTCAGGAGCACGCCGATATGTTTCGGATAAAGCACCTCCCAGGGCAGCCCGGCCATGGCGTCCACGGCGTCGGCGCCGCCAACACCAACGGCACAGGCACCGATACCCCCGCCGTTGGGCGTGTGTGAGTCGGTGCCCAGTATTACCGCCCCCGGAAAGGCATGCTGCTCGATATTGACCTGGTGGATAATACCGGCGCCCGGAGCCCAAAAGCCGGCCCCGTACCTGGCGGCGACGGTTTTGAGAAATTCGTATACTTCGTTATTTTCATCCAGCGACTCCTGGAGGTCACGGTCGCCCTCCACCCGCGCCTCGATCAGATGATCACAGTGAATGGTGGTCGGAACCGCCACCTTGTCGCGCCCGGTCTGCATAAACTGGAGCATGGCGGATTGTCCCAACACGTCCTGAAGCACCACCCGATCGGGTCGTACGTGAAGATAGCTCTGGCCCGGCATCATCTCCTGATGCTCCGGATTGTCCAGATGGGAAAGCAGGATCTTGTCGGCCAGGGTCAAGGGGCGATCCAACTTCCGGCGGACAACCCGAAGATTCCTGCCCATGGTCTCATACACCTTCGAAACGAACGCGGGGGTGGAGTTTATCTCAGTCACAATTCATACCTCCTCATTGATTGTTATTCGATCACTGCTAACCACACCTGCCTTGTGAAGTCAACACCTTATCCATTGTTTTCGACCCGGGGCCTCTCTTCGGACAGGCGGCAGACGGCGCCCGGCCGCACTCAATTCAGAAGTGTTGACAGGTCGTCGACAATTATTTGACGAACCGGTGGCCTTGTTTTGAAATTTTCCTGCCGAACGGCCGGGGAAATAGAAAGGTGTGGATTCCAACAGTCAGTATCGGTTCTAATGCGGCGAGGTTGTCGATATTTTGGGTAATTATTCTATCAAGTGATCCATTGTTTTGGCCGATATAGGACGAAATGGCGGTTTTTAGGAATCGCTCCTAAAACCGGCATACAAATTGCTCTTATCCATATGATTCCAAAATATTGAACCCTTTGATGCGACCCGATTGCCGCGGTCAAAAAAACCAACGGGAGGTAAAAACCAAATGTCAGAATCAGCGGAAGTAATCGATCAGGCGGTTAAGGCCATGGCCGACCTGGAAGGAAAATACCTTACCTTCACCCTGGCCGATGAGCAGTATGGTATCGGTATTTTAAAGATCCGGGAAATCATCGGGATGATGCCCATCACAGCGGTGCCCCAGACCCCGCCATTCGTAAAAGGGGTGATCAATCTGCGCGGTAAGGTGATCCCGGTCGTGGATCTGAGACTGCGTTTCGGTATTCCGGCAGCCGACTACAGCGAGCGCACCTGCATCATCGTGGTGGAAATCGAAGGGCAGGCCGGTACGGTCCAAATAGGAATCGTGGTGGATGCCGTATCGGAGGTCTTGAACATAAAAGCCGAAGACATCGAGCAGAAGCCTACCTTTGGCGCCAAGCTTCATACGGAGTACATTCTCGGCATGGCCAAAATGGAAGGCGGGGTCAAAATCCTGCTGGACATCGACCAGGTCCTGAAGACCGAGGAGATCGATATGCTCGAAAGAGTGGCATAATTTGAGGATCGGCAGCTTCAACAGAATACCCGGCAAACCCGGTTTTATCAGCGAGGACTTTAAACCGAACCCAATCCCTGCGGCCCATATTCATATCGATTCGGCTCCGTGGGAATAAGCGAATATCAGAAACAGTGAGGCTTAAGAATGAACTGGACAGTTAGCAGAAAAATGTTTGTTATCGGAATTTTTGTCTTTCTGGGAGTGGGCGTTTTGGTTGGAAACAATTTTTATACCAACAATTCCATTGCCAACACAGCGGAACTGACAGCCTTAAGAAATCATCAGGCCGCTATTGTAAACCGCGTAATTCAGTCCCATCTGAATTTGATGCTGGCAGCGATGGACTCCATTGTCGATAAAGATGAGGGCCGAGTCGACGAAGAACTCAAGGAATCAATCGATACGGATATTGCCTCAATCAGTGATGACCTTAACAACCTGGACAAGCTGAGCGACACCGAAGAAGAGAAGAAATTGTCACAGGAGCTGCACTCGCTTTTTGACAGTCTTTCGACCGGAATTCAGGTGGATCTTGTCCAGCTGATTGAAAACAGCGGTGGTGGAGAAGGGGACAACGAGGATAAATTTGCCAGAATAGACGACGTTCTAGATGAAAAGGGTGAACGAATTGAAGACAATTTGAGAAAGATCCAGGCTTCCGTGCAAGACGAGCTGCGCGAAGCCCAGGAAGAAGCTGCAAATATGCTCTCCAGATCAAAGGTCATAGGGTGGGCAACCTCCATTGTAACCTTGGTATTAGTCATGACGGCGTTATTTTTAATCGGCAAATCCATCGTCAATCCCATAACTCGTGTGAGTCAGATTCTGAGCGAGGGAGCCGAACAGATTACTTCTGCTTCCGGGCAGGTGTCCGCTTCCAGCCAGCAGTTGGCCGAGGGCTCCTCGGAGCAGGCCGCTTCCATCGAAGAGACATCCTCCGCCCTGGAAGAGATGTCATCGATGACCAAGCAGAATGCGGACAATGCCAACCAGGCCGACAGCCTCATGCAGCAGGCCAATCAAGTGGTCCACCAGGCCGATGAATCGATGTCCGAGCTCAACGGCTCCATGGATGAAATCACCAAAGCCAGCGAGGAGATCTCTAAAATCATCAAGACCATCGATGAGATCGCCTTCCAAACCAATCTGCTGGCCCTCAATGCTGCCGTCGAGGCCGCCAGGGCCGGAGAAGCCGGCGCCGGATTTGCAGTGGTGGCTGACGAGGTGCGCAATCTGGCAATGCGGGCGGCGGATGCCGCCAAGTATACCGCCGAACTGATCGAAGGCACCGTCAAAAAGGTCGGTGACGGTTCCGAGCTTGTCAGCCGCACCAACGAAGCCTTTGCCAAGGTGAACGAAAGTTCAACCAAGGTCGGTGAGCTTGTCGCTGAGATTGCGGCCGCCTCCAAGGAGCAGGCCCAGGGCATCGAGCAGGTCAACACGGCCGTGACCGAAATGGACAAGGTTACCCAGTCCAATGCTGCCAATGCCGAAGAATCAGCCAGCGCCTCAGAACAAATGAACGCCCAGGCCGAGCAGATGAAGGCAATGGTAAACGAACTGGTTGTCATGGTGGGTGGCGCCGCGGCTGCACAGCCCGTCATGAGGCCCCCGGCCAGGGAGAGTGTTCGAAAGGCCCGCGCGGCTGCAGCCGAAATAAAAAAGCCAATCACCAGTGTTCCGGCAACTCCCAGGGCCGGCGAAGTCACGCCCGAGGAGGTGATTCCCTTTGAGGACGAGGACTTTAAAGACTTTTGATTGGACTTTCGGCCAAAACCGCCAACGCGGACGGATAGTGGGAATATTGTGAGTCTCGCGATTGTCCGTCCGCCGTTTCGGGTATGAATCCGCTTTAAAATTGCGGCCACCAACAAGGAATATTTTATGAATGATATCAATACCCTTGATTTGAAAATGCTGATTTCGAACGCCATCAAGGAAATCTACGATACGATGTTCTCCATGGAGGTTGCGCCCTCCGATGGGATCTGGCCGGATACGACTGCCGACAACAGTGTTGTTGGATCGGTCAGTTTTGCAGGTGACGTAATGGGCAGTGTCTACATCCTGCTCCACGATAAATTCGCGCGTCTCATGACCGCCCGGATGTTCGACCAGGAAATAGACGAAATTGACGGTCAGGAGGAAGTCCATGACGTCGTCGGAGAGCTGTGCAACATGGTCGGCGGGGACCTGAAATCGCGGCTGTGCGATAACGGTTTCCCATGCAGTCTTTCGATTCCTTCCGTAACCAGCGGCAATGGCATCAAGGTCGAATCCAAGGGTTGGGGGCGCAAAGAGCAGTTTGGGTACAAACACGGGGAGCACACGGCCCTTGTAGCAGTTTATATGAAATCAGGCGAATAAAATAGCGGCAATTATGGAGGATTATCATGGCATTAAAAATTCTAACGGTGGACGACAGCAAAACAATCCGGATGGTGGTTAAAAAAGCATTCAAACCTTACGATTGTGAACTTATCGAAGCCGAGAACGGGGTCGAAGGTCTGGCGGCCGCCACCCGCGAAAATCCGGATCTGATCATTCTGGACATCACCATGCCGGTAATGACCGGCATCGAGATGCTGGAGAGATTGAAAGGCGAAGGTTCCCTGAAGGACATACCCGTGATCATGCTGACCGCAGAATCCGGCAAGGACAATGTGACCCACATCGTTAAAATGGGCGTCAAAGACTACATCGTGAAGCCCTTTAAGGGCGAGCAGCTTATCGAACGGGTGTCCGGCGTGGTGAAATTGGCGCCCAAAAAAGATGGTGCTTCGGATGAAGCGCCGGTCAATTACTTCTCGATGAACGGGGATATCATGCAGCTGGCAATGCCGGCACGGCCGGACACGGCCACCATCACCGTAGTCTCGGGCCAGGTCAAGACCGAAGTCAAAAATACGGTAGATTCGGGCAAAAGCAAGTTTCTCTTTGATTTGAGCAAGGTGCTGGAAGTCAACATGGCTTTGGTCAAACTGATCATTTCGGTGTTGAACAACTGCCAGCAATCAAACGTCAAATTGCGGATCGCCGCGCGTCCCAAGCTGAGCAATGAGCTCAAAGCATTTCAGGAGACAGCGGAGCTGCCGGTTCATCCAACCGTTGAAGAGGCCGTGGCAGCATTTTAAATAGTCAGCCGGATCAATCGTAATAGGGTAAATTTCAGACAATCGTGCCTATTCTAGCGGTCTCGGATTAATGGACAGACGGTCTGATCGGAGAAGAAACTCAAGTCAAATTATCTCTCACAGAGTCCGCAGAGTTCTCAGAGAAAAAAAAGCTCTGTGCGCTCAGCGGGCTCTGCGAGATATTTAATTAAAGTTTCATATTAGAGATCGGAAATGAAATCTAAAAAAGAAAAAAACATTCAGGCCATTCAGAAAATCAAAGCGGAGATCGATTCGATAAATTTCAGCGATCAAGGGGCATGGGAGGAAATCCTAGCCGAGGTAAGGGCGGTGGCTCAGGATTTTCCCAAAACCATGTCCGTGCCTTTAAAAACCCTGGGATTGATCGACGAAGGGGTTCAGATCCTCAGCCAGCAGCAGGGCGCCCAGTCTTTTTCAATGATCGATGCCGTTTCCACTGCAATCGAAGCGGTCGAACACTATCTGGCAAACCATCCGGATAAGAAAACCGTCATCCGAGAGGCAGAGCAAAAACTGGCCGGCCTGCTGGAAGGGGAAGCAGGGGGGGCTGGTAAAGAACCTGCGCTCGCAGCTGCACCTGCGCCCAGGGAAGAAGCTGAACCTGCACATGCGTCGGCATCCGCACACGATCAGCAGTCCGATCTGTCCGGGATTTCCCTTGACGATGCCGCTGCGCTTTTGATTCAGCTGGAACCGGATGATGTCACCGGTTTCAGCACTTTGGCAGAATCGCTGCGGCAGATAGCCGTTGATCCCGCGTACCCTCAGGCGAGCCGGGACCTGACCGTCCGAGCGGTTGAAGCAATCGAAGGTATCCTTGAAGGCAGGGCATCGGATGTGGATTTGTCGATTGCCGAAGCCGGTGAGATGATTGAAAAGGCCATGGATTCAATCGATGAACCAGCAGATTCGGCGCCTGCGGTCCAAGTGGATGAAAGCCATCAGGATTCCGCTGCTGATCAGCCCGACAATTCGGGTGAGTCCGACGCCGGATCAGAGGATTCTCAAAGCGAAACAGCGCTGGAAGATGCCTCGGTTTCACAGACAGAGCGTCCGGAGGATGAGGAGGCCGGGGTTTTTTATCTCCCCGAAGATACCGATCCCGATCTGTTGGCAGAGTACATCACCGAAGGTTCAGATCTGATTGCAAGTGCCGAAGAGGCGCTGTTGTCAATAGAAACCGATCCGGATGATATGGAAGCGGTCGGAACGGTTTTTCGCGCCTTCCATACCATCAAGGGTACTTCGGCTTTCATGGATCTTTCCTTCATATCGGACCTGGCACACCATGCGGAGTCGCTCCTGAGCCGTGTCCGAGACCGCGAGATTCGCTACAGCGGGGGATATGCCGACCTGTCTCTGCGGGCATTGGACATGCTCAAGGAGATGATTTTGTCTGTTCAGGATGCCCTGGGGGGCAATCCGCTGTCCATGCCCGACGACTACGACAACCTGATGGAGCAGCTGGCCGACCCGGAATCACATGGAATATCGGATGAAATGGATGACCCCGCACCCCTGCGGGTGGGTGACGTCCTCGTGGCACAGGGCACGGTTGATCGCGAGAAAGTCGAAGAAACAGCGGCCGAACATCCCGACGAGAAGATTGGTGTGGCCATGGTGAAGTCCAACACAGCATCGGTGACCGAAGTCGGCAAGGCGCTTCGAACCCAAAAACGCATGCAATCCGCAGGTAAGGTCGTCGAGTCTTCAGTCAGGGTGAGTACCCAGCGGCTGGATCGATTGATCGATATGGTGGGCGAAATGGTGATCGCCCATTCCATGGTGGCCCAGGACGGGCTGGTGATAAACGGGTCCCATCACGAACTGTCCAAAAAGGTCGCCCACACCAGCAAAATAGTACGTGAATTGCAGGACTTGAGTATGTCCATGCGCATGGTCCCGCTCAAGGCAACCTTTAAAAAAATGGCCCGGCTGGTGCGGGATCTGGCCCGCAAACAGGGCAAACAAGTGGACTTTATCACTGACGGCGAAGACACCGAGATCGACCGGAATCTGGTGGATATTATCAACGACCCGCTGGTTCATATGGTGCGCAACGCGGTCGACCACGGCATCGAAATGCCCGAAGACCGGAAATCGGCCGGAAAACCCCCCAAGGGAACGGTGCAGTTGTGCGCCTTTCACTCCGCCGGCAGTGTGGTGGTCGAAATCAAAGATGACGGCAAGGGGCTAGACCGTGAGGTCATACTGAAAAAAGCACGCCAAAGGGGGATCGTCGGGGAAGACAGCAATCCCAGCGACCGCGAAGTTTTCAACCTGATTTTCGAACCGGGCTTCTCCACGGCCGAGACCGTCACAGACGTATCGGGACGCGGGGTGGGCCTGGATGTGGTCAAAAAAAATATCGAATCACTGCGCGGGCAGGCTGAAATCCGGTCTGAACCCGGGCAGGGATGCGTTTTTAAAATGAGCCTGCCGCTGACCCTGGCGATCATCGACGGCATGGTCGTGCGGGTCGGGGCAGAAACCTTCGTCATTCCGACGGTGTCCATTGTCCGATCCATCAAACCGGAACCCGAAGACATATCGACCGTCTACGGGCAGTCGGAGATGCTGTCGCTTCAAGACAAACTCATCCCTTTGTTCCGGTTGAGTTCCCTCTATGACATCGATGGTTGCGGGCAGAATCGGAGCCAGGACCTCATGGTGGTGGTGGAGGACGAGGAACGTCAGGTAGGTCTGTTCATCGATGAACTGGTCGGCAGACAGCAGGTCGTTATCAAAACCCTGGGTGAAACCATGAAGGACATCCCCGGAATATCGGGGGGAGCGATCATGCCCAACGGCCGGGTCGGGTTGATTCTGGATGTCAGCGGCGTGGTCAGGCTGGCCGCCGAGGAGCATGAGGAAGAAGCCGTTGTCGAATGATGATGCAGGGGCATGACTGTTGGGTCGGCCCGAGGCCTTTACGTGCGGTCCAAATGAATACACAGATCTTGGAGCTGCAACCGATAATAAGGTATGCCGGTGGAGTAGTGGCGTGATGGAGTTTTGCAATAATAACGCAGGCTTTCAACCCACACGCCAGCAAACCAGTACTCCGGCGCTCCGATATGAAATCAGAATCTAAATAACACGGAGCATGGACCTTCTTTTTTACAGGACCGATATATTATAGTCAGGCAAATCTATGAATCAGATATCAACCGGTCTGAGCCACCAACAATTCAAAAAAATCGGCCGAATCGTCTATGAAGTCAGCGGCATCAGTCTGCGGGACGGCAAAGAGGCCCTGGTGCGGGCCCGTTTGATGAAGCGCGTGCGGGCCCTTGGAATGAGCAGCATCGATGATTACATGAAATTCATCGAGAGCGGCGAGGGCTCCCGGGAACTGGGTTGTATGATCGACGTGATGACAACCAACAAGACCAGTTTTTTTCGCGAAAAGGAGCACTTCAACTTTTTGCAGGAGACGGTCCTGCCCGAGATAAAAGGTCGCAGGATGAGATTCTGGTCGGCGGCCTGCTCCTCTGGTGAGGAGGCCTTTACGCTTGCAATCGTGCTCAGGGAGAACCTTGTGGATATCGACTCCAGGGATTGTCTGATCCTCGCCACGGACATATCGACCCGGATGCTGCAAAAGGCAGGGCAGGCATTTTACAGCAAGGAAACCCTCAGAGAGGTTCCCCCGTCGATGATGCAGAAGTATTTCACCAAAACGCGCCAAGGATCGGTTCCGGCTTATCATGCCAAGGACAATCTCCGATCAATGGTTCGGGTGGCGCGGTTGAATCTTATGGATAAATGGCCGATGAAAGGGCCGTTTAACGTCATTTTCTGCCGTAACGTAATGATTTATTTTGACAGGTCCACCCAGCAGAAGCTTATCAATCGCTTTTATGATCTGCTCGGGCCGGGCGGCTACCTGTTTGTCGGCCATTCGGAAGGTCTTTCGGCGATATCGCATAAATTTCGCTATGTGCGGCCGGCCACCTACATGAAATAGGATTTTTCCGCTGGATGTCTGGAGCATGAAGTAAATGAAATACGTTGTTGAAGTCGGAGATATGAAGTGCGGCGGTTCCGAAGATGTGCTGGTGACCTACGCGCTGGGCAGTTGTTTGGGGCTGATGGTCTATGACCCGGCCGCCCGCGTCGGGGGGCTGCTGCATGCCATGCTGCCGTTGTCCAGGATCAATCCGGAAAAAGCCCGGGCCAATCCGTTTATGTTTGTCGACACCGGGGTGCCAGAGCTGTTCAAGACGGTATACAAGCATGGGGGGGAGAAGAAAAATTTGATCGTAAAAGCAGCCGGCTGCGGGAACCCCATGGGCAACAGCGAAATGTTCAAAATCGGGGATCGAAACCTGACCGTACTGAAAAAACTATTGTGGAAGAACAATGTCATGCTCGCCGCCGCCGATACCGGCGGCACGAATGCCCGCACCCTGCAGGTTGATCTCACAAGCGGCCGGACGGTTGTCAACAGCAAGGGCAGGCGATGGGAACTGTGAATCAGGAAAAGAACAAGTCAACTTTTGGAGATTGAGGGGCCAACAATGGCGATTAATGTCTTAATTGTAGATGACAGCGCTGTCATGCGGGCGATGATCCTGAAGACCATGCGCATGAGCGACATAGCCCTCGGCGAGATCCATGAAGCCTCCAACGGCCGGGAAGGACTGGGCATGCTCAGCGATCACTGGATCGACCTGTTGATGCTGGATATCAACATGCCGGTCATGAATGGGGAGGAGATGCTGGAAAAAATGCAGCAGGACCCGGGATTGAAAGATACGCCCACGATCGTCATATCGACTGAAGGCAGTCAGACGCGCATTGAGCGGTTAAAGGCCATGGGCGCCCGTTTCATTCGCAAACCGTTTACACCGGAGACCATTCGGGACACCGTCAAAGAATTGCTGGGCGAAGGAGCTATAGATGAAGCAACCACTTGAGAATATCCTGTCCGATGTCGCCTCGGGAGCCCTGGAAAAATTGGCCTTTTTGTTCGCCTTTCCGGCGGAGGAAGCCGGCAGTGAATGGCCGGACTCAGGAGCGGCTGCGAGCGTGTCGTTTTCGGGCGCTTTTTCCGGAAGCCTCGTCATGCAGATATCCGATGATGCCCTTTTTGAACTGACCGCCAACATGCTCGGCCTGGCGGATGATGAGGAAACCACCGCCGAACAGCAGCATGATGCCCTCAAGGAGGCCTTGAACGTGATATGCGGCAACCTGTTGCCGGCGCTCGCAGGGAGCCAGGCGGTCTTTAACATCGACTCGCCCCGGCTTGTTTCCGGGGCACAAGCTGAAGAACAAAACCATGACGGCGGCCCGGACTGCAGGGTGAATCTGGACCTTGAAAGCGGACAGTGCCAAATATTGCTGTTCACTGAAAACGGGATGACTTGAAGTCTTATGGTCCAGAACGCATCCAAACAAATCGTGCCGTCTGCGGCGTTCGATTCTCGCCGACGCGCTTATATAATTTCAGGTACTGGTCGCATGCCGGTCTTTGACCACCACCCATGAAGATAGTGACGGGAAAAAAATGATCAAAGTCCTTGTTGTGGATGATTCAGCGGTTGTTCGCAAGGTAATATCGCAGGAGCTGTCCGCATTCAACGATATCGAAGTCATCGGTACCGCGGTCGACCCCTTACGCGGCACGAGACAAGATCGTCAAGCTGCGGCCGGATGTGATTACGCTCGACCTGGAAATGCCGCGGATGGACGGGCTCTCATTTTTGGCCAAACTGATGAAACACTTTCCCATGCCGGTGGTGGTGCTGAGTTCGCTGACGCCTAAAAACAGCGAAACCGCTTTAAAAGCTCTGGAGTTAGGCGCCGTGGATGTCCTTTGCAAACCGGGCGCGGCGCATTCAACCGGCAATATCTCCCAGAGTCTGGCGCGATCCATCCGGGCCGCCTCGATGGCCCGGGTTCAACACCGGTCCAGCCGGCCGAGCGCGCCCGTCGAAAAGGTCGACACAGGCAGTCTGCTTGCGAAGACCACCCACAAGGTGATTGCCATCGGGGCTTCAACCGGCGGTACCAAGGCCATCGAAGCCGTGCTCGCCACCATGCCCGTCACATCGCCGGGCACTGTAATCGTACAGCACATGCCGGAGAATTTTACAACCTCGTTTGCCGAGCGACTCAATGCGATCTGCCCCATGGAGGTTCGGGAAGCCCGGGACAACGACCACGTCGTGCCCGGCCTGGCATTAATCGCACCGGGAAATCGCCACATGCTCCTGAATCGCAGCGGCGGGAATTATCTGGTAAAAATTAAAAACGGGCCCCGTGTGCATTACCAGCGCCCCAGCGTGGATGTGTTATTTCAATCGGTGGCCAAATGTGCCGGGCGCAACGCCGTCGGTGTGCTGCTCACCGGCATGGGCGCCGACGGCGCCAAGGGTCTGCTGAACATGCAATCCAGCGGGGCTAAAACCATTGCTCAGGATGAGAGCAGTTGTGTTGTTTTTGGAATGCCGAAAGAAGCCATCAAACTCGGGGCTGCTGATCAAATCGTTCATCTGTCGAAGGTGTCGCGCTCGATTATCAACGCCTTGAAAGAAAACAACACCGGCAACTCGTAATTTAGCAGCGTTCTCAGGCAAACCCAAAATGATTCCTATCGAAACCCTTACCGATTCCGAACTGCAAAGGCTTCGGATTGCCTGTGCCTACCTTTTTTCGCCAGATTTAGCCGGGGATGATGGATTTCTCAGGCAGTTGAATAGTGCTGCGGTCGAAAAAGCTTTTCGCGAGAAGACGCAAAGATATGATCCTGCGCTGCATGCCGGCGAACCGCCGCATATGTTGAAAAGGCGCCGGGAGCGCCTCGTCAAAATCAGAGAGTCTTATCAAGCGCTGAAATTGCATGTCCCCTCCGAGCCAAAAGGCGTCGGTCGATCCGGATCTGCAAGAGCCCGCATAATAGCGGTCGGCGGCGCCAAGGGCGGCACGGGCAAAAGCATATTGGCGGCCAACCTGGGTGTGCTGCTGTCATCCCGGGGCCGGCGAACCGTTCTGGTCGATCTGGACTTGGGGGGCGCCAACCTTCATCTGTATCTGGGTGAGAATTCTCTCCTGTACAATACTAACGACTTTTTGAACAAAAAAGTCGCCACGCTGGACGAAATAACGATTTCGACCCGCCATGGTCCTCACCTGATCGGGGGAAGCAGCTCGGAGCTCGGCGCGGCCAACATCTACTTTGCAAGAAAACTGAAATTACTGCGGGCGGTAAAAAAGATCGCTGCCGACGACATCATCCTCGACCTCGGCGGTGACACGTCCTATAATGTGATTGATTTTTTTCTGGCGGCTGATCATGGACTGGTGTTGACAACGAGTGATCCGGCATCCTATCTGGATGCTTACAGTTTCATTAAGGTGGCGCTGTTTCGAAAGTTAGACCGAATGTTTGGACCCGAATCCGAATTCAGGGCCGCCAAGGACCCCGATCTGAAACATCTGATCAATGTCACTTTGAGTTCGACAAACGGCGTTAAAGGCAAAGTTATCGAGAAATTGATGCAGAAAATTAAGGATGAGCTGCCCGGACATCCGCCCCTGATGCAACAGCTGGTCGATTCGTTTTATCCTCAGGTTGTCGGCAATAAGGTCAACGGGCAGTCTGCCATTGCAGATGTGGTCAAGCGTATCCAGGATGTTTCCCGGAAAATGCTCTCGATTCAGGTCGGCTTTTTGGGAAACATCCCCTATCAAGCCGAAATAGAGCAAAGCGCCCATGATTTGGTGCCTGCGGTGGTGCGTCAGCCCCAGGGAACATTTTCCAATTGTCTAACCAAAATAGTCAATCAATTCTGAGATCCGAAATCGCCTCAAGATCAATTCGAGTTTTGTAATTTCCATAGGGGACCCAGCACTAGCTGCAAAAGACCATTCTGCGTTCCGGTCCCGCCAGCCGTTTTCGATTCGGAAGCTTGCGGCGATCCGCAATTTTTCGGCGATCTTCACCGATCCGCCTATCAGGAATGACCTGAAACCGAACGTTGCACCGTCTTTTGACATATGAACGCTGCCCGCCGTTATCGATCGATGATATTAAATGGTCCAGGACATCCATAGAGTACCTATATGCGAAATATCAGCCAGGCACGATATTTACGCAATTGTCGGGTGCCGATATGAGAAACCAGGAATTTCGAGAATGGGTTGATTGGGCAATCTCAGGTAGCAGGCATCGAAAAAACGAACCGTATCAGCAAGCAACGGGAACCGGTCTGCAGCGGCTGTATGCCGAATACTTAATGATTGCAATTTGCTTTGTCAATGATTATTTAACGGCAATACATTCTGCGAACGCATAAAGACCACCGGGGAGGGTAGCCATGGAAGAAAAATGGGAAAAACAATTGGCATGTGCCGAGAATTGCCAGCGCTGCAGCGCGCCTCTGGGAAGTAAGGATCCGCGGCTATTGTCAGTTTATGACCATCAGCCCATTTGCATGACTTGCAAAAAAGAAGAGGAAAAAAGGCCGGACTACGAGGACGCGACCAAGGAAATGATCTCAACCTGCATGGAGACTGAAAACCGGCCTTACGGCAACCCGGCCAGCTATTGTTTTCATCACTTTTGTCCCTTCAAGTGTAAAACCTGATAGCCGAGTTTAGCGAAAAATGCTCAACTCGGCGTTATTTGTTAAACGTTATTGGAACTGGCCTAACAACCGATTTCATAACTCTATGTTACTGCGGATTCCGTCAAAGGACAGCCCCGTTCTGATCGGGAAACAGACTGTTTATTTTCACGCAAAGACGCCAAGACGCCAAGATAATTTAAAATATTAGTAATTTCCTTTGCGTCTTTGCGCCTTGGCGTGAGTTAAATAATATTGAAGTTTCATATAAGATATGGTTAACGGCGCTGCTATGAAAGCAGCCTTTCTTTGATATTTTGGAACCAGCCTTTTTCTGAGTTCTGAATGATGCAGGCCTGTCTCAATACTTTGACGAATTCGGGATTCCGGTCTTTAAACCCCATGATTCTGTCCATTGACAGTACATTGTCCAAGTTCGGCGGTTCCAGCCCGATGGGCGACTCTCGGTCGACTGATTCCATCAAGACCGACAGGGAATAAATCGCCATCTTTTCAGCCAGGTTTTTGGCAGACACCTCGGCGTTGTCTCCCCGTTGATAGCTCAATATCTCATAAACGCAGGTCGCCAGTATCGGATCCCCGACGTCTCTGGGATCCTTGCATTCATCCAGGGAGAAATTACTGTCGAGAAAGTCGTCGGCGATCTTCTGCAGCCGCTTGATCCAGGCGCTGTTCAAATTTTGCGGTAAAACCGCTGTAGGACCATAGGACAGAACTTCGTTGTTGAAACGGGATAGCATTTTGTGTCGGCTCCTTCAATTCGTGAAATAGTATTTATCAAACCCTAGTTTCTCAATTCTACCCTAAGCAACTATTGGTTTCGGTGTTCCTACTTTGGGCTTCGGCGGGCAGGCAGTTTCGGGGGTCGCGACTAAAACTTTATCGATTCGAATCAAGTACCTCCTCTTGATCAAGGTTTTTGATACTTTTCTATGTTGCTTTGTCGTCGGGCGGCCTGAAACCTGACAGCCAAACCAGGGAAAAGAGAACCGCAGAATATCGAATGTCGAATAAAGAATGTCGAAGGTTAGTATCGCTGCGCTCTATCTTTTTTAGTAAATAAAAACCGATTAATCGGATTTCAAGTTCATTGTGTATGAGCTTAAATTCCAGGCTTGTAATTCTCCATTTGTATTGGGAGCAAGCGGGATTTTATGAAATCGACAGAATTCATTCCTTCGAAATTCGAAATTCGACATTCTGCGGTTCTACGGTTCGCTATTCTGTTAATTCCTTTGATATTCTATATTCTACGGTTCTCTTTTCATTACCTCAGCACCCAACATGAAATCCTCCCGCCACCCGCCGTCCTTCCTCTGACAACCGGTTGAAAGTGTCAACGGCCGCAGCAGTGGGCTCTTCGACCAGCTTAATGCCCCTGGCGACAAGATGCTGCCTCAGGGAGTCTGCCACCCGCATATAGCCGGGCTGACCCCGACCGATGACGAGAACCTCCGGGTCGCTGTCCAAGGCATCCTGAACGTCTTCGATTTCGACCACGTGGCCTTTGTTGCGCCACCAGTCGGCCACTAGTGCGTTGCGCACGATTTTAATGTCGTTGTTGCAGGTTTGACCGTTGACGACAATCCTGCCGAAAGAAAAATCCGTAATCATGATACCGGCCTCAAACATGGACTGCTGTATTGATACCAATTCGGCTGAAGAAGGTCAATACATGGAAAATCAGGGACTTGAAAAAAGAGTCCTGGAAATGATAGACACTAGATATAAATAGATTACATTTTTAGGAATCCATTAAGCTATAACGAATAACAGTTCACGGGCAATTGCCGTTTGCCCTGTTTGGGGTACAAGCATGACACAGGATTCGCATATAGAGTTAGCCCAAGCGTACTTCGACGATCTGGCCCGCCGATTCCCTGTTATGTGTGCCAGTGATGAATTTCATTTTCTTCCCCGGGCCCAGGCGGCCGCCAAACACTATGATAGTCTCGACAACCTCGATGCGAATGTGATCGGTGAGAGCATTGAGCACCTTAAGAGCATTCAAAAAACCTGCGCCCGCCTGGAACAACCCCATTTGGAGCTAGAAACCCGCATTGACCTGCAGATGCTACAGGCCAATATCGCCGGTTTCCTGGTTGAGTTCGACCACAAACGCTCCTGGCAACTGAACCCGTTGCTTTATCTGAAAATTGCCTTTATCGGCCTGGATCACGGGTTGAACAAACCGGCCGCCGGAGATAAAGAGCGGGCCGATCGGGTGAGCGCGCGCCTGTCGAATATGCACCGGGTACTCGAACAGGCCGTAACAAATATCAGGGCAGTGCCCCAATCCTATCATCAAGCGTCGCGGGCGATGATCGCGGACTGCCGCCGGTACCTGCAACGTCTGGCCAAGGATCTGCCGGCGCGAATCCAGCTCAAGCCGGCCACGACGCTGACGTCGGACCTGGACAAAACCGCAGCCGCCCTGGAGGCCCTGGATCGTTATCTGGCATCGCTTCACCCCCAACCGGATCATGAATTTGCGGCAAAAAGCCTGCCTGCAACCCTGCAGAACCATTTTCTGTGCCAAAACAGCGTGGACGAAATTTTCGATATGGCCGTCGATGAATGGCATGACATTCTGGCCTCGTTGGAGGCGCAGAAAGCCGCCATCGACCCCTCGGCCTCGTGGCAGGAACTGTATCACGGCTACTTTCCGGCCGGCACCTCCCAATCAGATACCATGAAATTGTACCGCGATGAGATCGCGCGACTGCGGCTATTTTTCAGTAATCGGATCTTCAGGGGCGAAGCGTTGGATGCACCGCTGGAAATCGCTCCAACGCCGGACTACCTGAGATCCGTCCGGGGAACGGCATCATTCGCAGCGGCATTCACCGCGGATGTCGCGGAGAAAAGCTATTTTTACATAACCACCGCTGAAGGCGGCCGGAAAGAGACCAAGGCGGACAACCTGTTAAAGAAGCGCTTTCATCGTGAATTCAAGCCGCTTGCCGCCCATGAAGCAATACCGGGGCATCATTTTTTGGATGCCGTACGCCGCCGGCTGTCCAATCCGGTGCGACGTCAGATCGAATCCCCGCTTTTTTATGAAGGCTGGGCCTCATACGCTGAATACCTGCTCATCGAATCGGGGTATATCACCAGTCCGATGGATTTGCTGGTGGATTATAAAAGACGGTTGTGGCGGTCTGCCCGCTGCCAGGTCGATGTCGGGTTGACGACCGGCAAAATTAATCCGGGGCAGGCCATAAATCTCCTGGTCGTTTGCGGATTTTCCCCCGCCGAGGCCCGACGGCAGGTGGATCGTTTTCGTTTGAATCCCGGTTATCAATTATGCTACAGTCTCGGCTGCCACGAATTCAAACAATTGAGAGCATCCTACGGCAACCGCATGGACATGGACCAATTTCACCGCGTCCTGCTGGAAGGCGGACAACTGCCGTTTCATCTAATCGAGCAGCGCTTGGATGCCTTGGCCGATGCAATTGAAGCTGGATAGAGATATAATCCGTTTGAGCTTGTGTATATTATTTAAGATCATCTCCATAGAGCCATATCTCATTTCCATCTATTGGTTTTATTCACTCTAAATAACTTGGCGAAGAACATATATTTCTAAAAAGGAACTCAGAGTGGAAAATTTTAAAGGCTATCATTCGGAATGGAACCTGGGCAGCCCCGGGGGCTGGGATTACCAGCGGCTGACCCAGGGTATCGGCAAGGCCGTCTGGTGGCGAATCAGCCGGATAGCATCCCTCGACCTGGACCTGGATTTCGACCACCCTTATTTTTCTCCCGTCGACGGGCTGGTGCAAATTCTGATCGCAGCCCACCGTCGCCTGGCTGGCCGCAACTCCGGCTTAATTGCGGTGGTGGCCGAAGAGGAAACCCTGGCGGATGTCACAGAGAATATCAATCTTGCCCGTCGGCTGGACGATGTCGAAGGGATCAGCGGCGTCCTGTGCGCCCCCCAGGAACTCGAAATCGAGAACGGCAGGGTCTGCCGGCAGGGCCGGCCGGTGTCGGTCATTTTTATGGATTTTAACACCGATGTGCTCATGGCCCTTCATCGTCGGCATAATCTGTCACCCGTGTTGCAGGCGGTAAAAGAACAGCGGGTCATAAACCCCCGCGGTACCGAACCATTCAATGTCAAAAGCATGTTTGAGGTGATCACCGGCCCCTTCAGGGATCGTTTTCACAGCGAAATAGTGCAGCGAACGCCCTGGACCCGGCAATTTCGAAACCGCCGGACCGAGGGACCCCGCGGTCAAACCATCGCTGACCTGGTGGACTGGACCCGACGCAACTGGGATAATCTGGTTCTCAAACCGGAAAGAGGCTACTCCGGCCATGGTGTCAGGGTGGGTAGCGTCAACGACGACATCGAGGAAGCCATGAATTTGGCTGTCGATCAAGGCGATTACATCGTCCAGGAAAAAATTCCGCTTTCGCTGTGGGCTGAAGACGCTCCCCGGGTGAGCGACGATAAAATTCATCTCAAACGATATCAGACCGATTTCCGCTGCCTGGTAGGACCCGGCGGACCGGTCGGTTTTGTGGGCCGCTATGGGGGCGTGCCAACCAATGTCGGCAGCGGCGGGGGATTTCAACCCTTGGCTATCCTAAACGCCGATATAAGCGTCAGAGAGGCCGTGAATCGCATTAATGAGGCTATCGTCAACATGGATGTCGGCGATCTGCTCGAAGTGATCGCGGAGCAAAAAAAGATGGCCATGGATTGTGATTTTACCTATTTGCTGGGCCCGGTAAAAATTGCCCTGAGACCCCGCGTGATTACCCCCCGCCAAGTCGAAGCCCTCGAGAATTACGGACGAATTCTGTGGCACGACTGCTTAACGCTTGAAAAGCTCTGGCGAAGCGGGCGGCTGGACGACATGATCAACATCGACGCCGAAGAGCTCCAAATCGCGCGCATGAACCCGTGGCAGGGATCCGCGGCAATCATCGCATCCGACGGTCTGTTCAGTTTCGGCGCCGAACCGCTGGATTGAAGAATGACGATTGAAGACTGAAGATTTGGAGAGTACGCCTCGCTCCGCTCGAGATGGTTAATCCGGCAAGAGTTTGCGATATTCGGTATGCTATTTTTGTAGCGACTCGGTTTTCCAGCGCCCGGAATTAAAACGCCCATTGACAGGTACTCATTCGGTTAAGCAATCATAACGGGCACAATTCGCTGCTTTGGCGGCCAAAAACCGCATGTTGCAATAATGACAGTGAAGTACAATCGATAGAATACATCAAATCTTCAATCTTCATTCTTCAATTATATGATTTTATCGATATGTCGCCAGAATAAACCGCAGCGGCAATTGCCTGCAAAGGAGCCGACAATGTCCATCGAAGTTGATCCTGACTGGTGGAAGACCCTGTTTGACGATGTCTACCTGCTGACGGACGCGCGGTCGGTGGACGATGACAGCCTGACACAGTTGGAAGTCGATGTCGCCTGTGAATTGCTGTCATTGGAGGTGGAGCACCGGATTCTGGACCTGTGCGGCGGACACGGGCGCCACAGCATTGAGCTCTGCAATAGAGGTTTTAGAGCCTGCACACTTGTGGATTATTCTCAACCGCTGATCGATATTGCCGCTGAAAAGGTTCGCAGCCTCGGCCTGCCCCTGCAGGTCATTCGCTGCGATGCACGCCGGATCGATCTTGCCTCAAATCAGTTCGATCATGTGTTGATAATGGGCAATTCGCTGGGCTATATCCAGCAGCCCGAGGCCGATCGCCAGATTTTGTCGGAAGCCCACAGGGTGCTGCAGGACGGGGGGCGCCTGCTGGTGGACGTCACGGACGGAGCGGCAGTCCGGAAGGCGTTTTCGCCCAACGCCTGGCATGAGATAGGTGAAGACACGGTGGTATGCCGTCAGCGTGAAATCCATGCTGATATCATCAGGGCTCGAGAAATGGTGATCAGCAAGCAGGACGGCTTGATCCGCGATCGGACTTATGCTGTTCGTCTGTACGATTCCCATGCACTAAGCGACCTGATGACGACAACCGGATTCGCCCAGGTCAACATCCACACCGATTTTTCACCGCATCGCTTCGAAGGGGACTACGGCTTTATGAACCGGAGAATGCTGGGAGTGGGGCAAAAGCTTTAAGAGGGAATAATAAAACGCGGGAACAGCGAACCGCAGAATCCTCCTGCGGCGGACAAGTGTCGAATGTCGAAAAACAAATCCACCCGAAGCGGACAAGTGTCGAAGGAATGTGTCGCTACGCTCTGTCTTTTGTTGTAAATAAAAAAAACATTTAATCTGTATTCAAGATCATTATCAAATAATGTTGTTTTCTATCAAAAACTTCTCAACATCCTGCCAAAATATCTTCCAATCCGGGGGGCAATCGTTGTGCCCGGCATCATAGGCGATCAGGGTGCCCTGTTCAGCCGCCTTGTACAGTGCCTTGCCATGGGAAAAGGGGATGATCGTGTCTGCTTTGCCGTGGATGACCAGCACCGGATGGGGATATTCGGTGACAACAGTGAGGTTGTCAAAGGGGTCCCGCACTAGAAAAGCCGGTGCCAGAAAATTCTTAGCAAAAGATTTCGCACTGGTAAAGGTCGACATCAGGATTAGGGCGGCCGAGGGTTTGAGGTCGGCCAGGGCGCAGACCGCGCCGCCCCCCAGCGAGCGGCCGAAAAAAACGATGCGGGACCGATCGACATCCTCGCGTTTGGCCAGCAGGTCGTAGGCAGCTGTAAAGGCCCGGGCGATGGATGCTTGCGAAGGGCGCCCGTCCGAACGTCCGTATCCGGGATATTCCACTAGCAGCAGGGCCATACCCAGGTGTGTGAATTTTTGCAGTTCTTGCGGCCAGAAGTCGATTAATTCCCCGTTGCCGTGACCGAAAATTACTGCCGGCGCCGGTGTTTTCGCTGTTGGCGCGGCCGGTGGCAGATACCAGGCTTCAACCCGCCCGTCAGGGGTATCGAGCCAATATTTTTTCAGGCCGGGCGGTGTTTGTCCGGCCGACGACGGTTGCGGGATCTGATTTCGAGGAAACATGATCTGGCGCTGCATCAGAAAAAGCAGACCACAGTAGGCGGCATACAGCACCAGAGGCCAGATAATGTATTTTAGCAAGGAAGGCATTGTTGGAAATCCTCAGCTTGGTCCTTAAAAAAACGAACCGCAGAATGTCGAATGATGAATAACGAATCCTCCAAAGGCGGACAAGTGTCGAAGGGTGGTATCGCTACGCTCTGTCAATTTTTTGGTATATGATAACTAATAAATTGGTTTTCTGGATCTTTATTTATGAGCTTAAAACCCAGGCTTGTATTCCTCATTTTGTAATAGGCACAAAACGGATTATATAAAATCGACAGAATACCTTCCTTCGAAATTCGACATTCGAAATTCGAGACTTGTCCGCCGCAGGAGGATTCTGCGGTTCTCTTTTTACGGGTTCTGCGGTTCTCTTTTAATAATCAGCTTTTTGTCCTGGTCCCCGGCACAAGTTCCCCGGCCAGTTTTATGATCCCGTCAAAGTCGAAATTTTCCGCCAGCCGCAATATCTTTTCACTGATTTCGCTGTAGCCTTCAGACTCCCGCCTCAATTCCCCGGCGGCCGATTTCAGTTCGTTCAAATCCCCCATGTCGGCCGCTTCATGGATGCGCAGCGCCGTGCGGCGTGCCAGGTCCGCCGGCAGGGATGTCTGCGGCCTAATTGCGTCACCGTCGGAATTTTCTTTATCCGGCCGGGCGAGGTTTCGGCAGGCTGCCAGAGCGTCATCGAGGGATTTTTTCAGGGCTGATAAGTGCTCGTCCAGTTCTCCCGGCCTTTGCTCCCCGGCAGATAGTGCTTTTTTCACCGAACTGTCTAAGACCGCAGCGGCCCGCTGCAAATCGGTCGCCGAAAGGTTGCCGGCCAGGCCTTTGATGTTGTGGACCAGGGCGTGGACCTGTTTGAGGTCGCCGGCCTTTAGGGCGCTGTGAATGTCATCCGGTCCCTGGCGGAAATCCCTGGCAAAATCCAGCAGCAGTTTACGGTAAAGTCTGCTGTTGCCCCGCAGCCTTGTAAGGCCGGTCTCCAGGTCAAACCCCGGCATGGATGGCGGCAATCCGTTGGCGCCCTGGTCCATTGACATGTAGCGGGATGCGGCCGGATTCCGGTCATCAGGAGCAATTCCGGCCCCGGATTCCATGGTCAACCATACCGGCCGCCAGGCTTTTTTCGCGGTCACCGCTCATGGCGTGGGCGGTCATGGCTATTATGGGAATGTTTTGGAATGCGGAATGCGGAATGCGGAATGCGGAATTTTTATCCCGGACCCTGGACGCTGGCTGCTGGTCACTGGTCATCGGTCGCTGGTTTCCGTTTGCTGGTCTCAGGTTGCCGGCCTCTGATTGTCGGCCATCGGCTTCTGATTTCTGGCCTCTGACATCGGTCATCTGCTCTCTGCCTGCCCTCCGCAGCCTGGAAGGCGAAGGGTGGTCCTCTGGCTTTATTCCGCCTTCCGCATTCCGACTTCCCACTTCCTCCTTCCGCATTCCAGACTCCCACTCGCGAATCGCACGGGCTGCGGCATACCCGTCCATTACCGGCATCTGGATGTCCATCAGTACAGCCGCATACGCATTTTTTTCCACAAGGGCCACTGCTTCCTGACCGTTGCCGGCCAGCGTGACTTCCAGACCGGCACCCTCCAGAATTTCCCTGGCGACTTGCTGGTTGATTTCATTGTCTTCCACCAGTAAGATGGGCGCTCCTTTGATCGATTCCAAGGCCTGATCATCCTTGCTTTCCACCGTTTCAACACGCGGGATTCGCGGAACATCTTTGCCGAACGCTTCCATAATGGTGTTGAGCATTACCGAAGGATTTACCGGTTTGATGAGAAAAGCGTCGATGCCCACGTCTGCGGCTTGACGCATCACTTCCTGCCGGCCGTAAGCGGTTGCCATTACGATCTTGGGCTGTCCTGAATTTCTGGTAGCGGCCATAATTCGGCGGGAGGCCTCGATGCCGTCCATCCCGGGCATTTTCCAATCCATAACCACCAGATCGTAGCGCGATTTGTTCTGGAGCGCCTTCTCGATTTCCGCCAAGGCATTCAGGCCCGAATCGGCGACGGTCACAGCGAAGGCAAAGGATTCAAGGATTTCTTTGAAAATATTCCGGGACGTGAGGCTGTCATCGACAACCAGGACGGTCAAACCTTTCAGTTCGCTGGATAGAAGGCCCCTCTGGGCCAGCTCTCGGGAAGCCAGTCCGAATTCGGCAGTAAAATGAAATCTGCTGCCCCGGCCGGGTTGACTGTCCACCCCGATGCGTCCGTCCATCATCTCGACCAGTCGCTTGCTGATGGTCAGACCCAAACCGGTGCCGCCGAATTTGCGGGTCGTGGAGGTGTCTGCTTGGGTAAAGGGCTGAAACAGTTTAGCTGCCTGCTCGGCGGTCATTCCGATGCCGGTATCCTGCACCGCAAACGCGAGGGTTACCCGGTCGGCAGATTTCCCGGCCAGACGTGTGCTGATGACAATCTCGCCCCGCTTGGTGAATTTGACGGCGTTGTTGGTGAGATTGAGCAGGATCTGTCCCAGCCGCAGCGGATCACCGACCAGAGACAGGGGCGCCTCAGGTGAGGTGTCAAACAAAATTTCCAGGTTCTTTTCGCGGGCCTGGACCGGCACCATGTTGGCCAGATTTTCCATGACATCTTCCAGATTGAACTCGATGGTTTCGATATCCAGCTTGCCGGCCTCGATTTTTGAAAAATCCAGGATGTCATTGATAATTCGGAGCAGTGAATGGGCCCCGGATTGTATTTTTTGAATGTAGTCTTCCTGTTTGGGGCTCAGGTTGGTCTGCATCGCCAGATGAGACATGCCGATGATGGCATTCATCGGCGTCCGGATTTCATGGCTCATATTGGCCAGAAAATCGCTTTTGGCCTGATTGGCCGCATCAGCCGCTTTTTTGGCTTCGATTAGCTCGGCGGTGCGCTCGTCAACCAGATCTTCCAGATTGTCACGGTGTTCTTTCAGCTCCTTTTGCGAAGCCTTCAGGGCTGCATCGGACTGTTGGATGGTATTCATCATGCCATTGAACGAATGTGCCAGGCGACCGAGTTCGTCTTCGGATTGAAGATCGATACGATGATCCAGCTTGCCTGTACGGGAAATCAAATCGGTTCCCTGGCCGAGTTTGTTCAGTGGTTTGATTACAAATTTCTGCAGCCCGAGCATCGTCAGGACGCTGAGCATCAGGAGCCCCGCGCACAGGGTCGCAATTATGGGTGTAACCGCACCCATTACCTCGCCGTCGATCTCATCGACCGGTAAAACCATCGCCAGTTTCCAGGCCAGCGTCGAAGATGTGTAGTGAATAAAGTAATTTTTCACCGATCGGCTGGTAATCGTCTCAAATCCCCGCTCGGTTTTGAAGATTTCCTCCAACTCGTTGCCGTACAGGTTGCGAATGTTCTCAAACAGTGTGTCTTTGTCGCGGCTGGCAAGCACGGTGCCGCTATGATCGAGCAGGACCATGTGACCGTTGTGACCGACGGCTACATTTTCGATGTAGGCGGTCAGATTGGCCAGGGTGATATCGATGCCGGCCACCCCGTAGACCCGGTTCTGCTGATCGAGCAGGGCTGTCACAATGCCGATATTGACATCCGGTGAGGTCACGGAGCGATAGGGATCGGTGATCATGACTTTTCCAGGGTTTTCCTTGCCCAGCACATACCAGGGGCGCAGACGCGGATCGTATTTCGTCGGACGGGTTCTTTTGTGGGAGCGCACAAAAGCGCCGTTTTCACGTCCCATGTAGACGGAATTTACATAATCGTGGGTGATGCGGTAATTGTTGAATATATCTATAATATTTTGTTCCACCTTTCCAATACGATATTGGAAAGTTTGTGGATCGGCGTTGGTGAAGTTGGTAAAGACGCCCTCATTGCGAGACTGCACCACCTCTGCAGCCACGATTCCTTTCAGATCGCCCTTGACGGCCTGGATGACACTCGAAAGTGCAAAATCGATGTGGGCCAGCTGACTTTGAATATCATTGTAAATGTCCGTGTAAATTTTATCCTGCAGCCGTGCGGACAGCAGGGTACCAATTGTAATTAAAATAAGAATGCTCACGCCGGCGTATAAAAGCAATATTTTGTACTTGAGCTTCATTGCAAATGTCTTTCCAGAAGAGATTCAACAAACAAATATGGCCTAAAATGATAAAGATGTCAAAGTATTATAGCGAAGTGCGTATTTTGTAATATAATTGAGATTTCGGCGACATACCTAACAGGTGCCTGATGAAAAATGTGGGTTCGGATTTGATTTGAACAAGACGCACTTTGTCGTTGTCTCCAATGGTCCTGCGAGTGCGTTTACACCGGCACGGGATTTATGATTTGGATTGGGGCGATCGTTGGCGTCGTCCGCCTGAATAGTGATTTCAGCTGCAGTTCTTGCCGAACATGCTTGACACTGGCCGTTAAATTCCTTAAGGTAGGGCCTAATTTTGACTATTTTTTATTATTTAACGGAGGAATTTATGGCAGATCAGAAGAATTACGAATGTGTCGATTGCGGCAATAAAGCACAGGCAAGTGCTGAAGACGCTCAGATACCGGAATGTTGCGGAAAACAGATGCAGGAACAAGAACCTCTGCAGGTATGCGAGGCTCCCCCCGGCCACGAACACTCACGGTTCGATGAACTGGGCGAACCCTGCGACGACGGCAGATCCGGCAGCTAAACGCTGCCGGTATGACTGACCTTTTATACCAAATCTAGGTGATCCCTATGCCCATTTAAAAATCCGCTTCTGCGGATTTTAAATGGGCCCTCGTCTGATCCGATCCCGTATGTCTCTTGATCCATCTTGAACATAGTCCGCCTGACCTGATTACTTTCAATCTGTTCGGCTAAGAAAAGTTGCCTGCCTGATAATTCTGCAGATGAGTCGGTTTGAGCAGCGCAATCATTAATGTCCTTTTCGGTTTCTAAAGTCTCCGGCCACGAATAAAATCGATGGAGCGCAGCGATTTCCGGAATTCATTAATCGTCAATCAGCGATCTTCATTCTTAAATCTTCAATCTCAACGGGGGGTCAATATGAATAAACATCTCATTAGCCTTGTGCTTCTGATATTTTACATTTTCTTAACCGGGTTCAACACCGACAACGCCATCGTGCCGCAGGAGCAAATATTGTCCGGCGGTCCACCCAAGGACGGCATCCCGGCAATTTTAAAGCCCAAGTTCGTCAATCCCGGCGAGGCCGATTACATCACAGATTCGGATGTGGTCATCGGCGTCAAAATCGGCACTGAATCCCGGGCCTATCCAATCAAGGTGCTGAACTGGCACGAAGTCGTCAACGATAGCATCGATGGGGTGCCGGTGGCGGTGACATTCTGACCGCTCACCCAAACGGGGATCGTGTACTCCCGCCGAGTCGAAAGCACGGAACACACCTTCGGCGTTTCCGGACGCCTGTACAAGAGCAACGTCCTGCTGTACGATCATCAGACCGACAGTCTCTGGTCACAATTAATGGATCAGGCCATCGCCGGTCCGGCGGCAGGGCAAAAACTCAAAGCCCTGCCTTCCACCAGAATAACATGGAAAACCTGGCGCAAGCGAAATCCATCCATCCGGGTGCTTTCAGATGAAACCGGGTTTCACCGCGACTATTCGATAGACCCGTATGAAGGCTATTACCGCCTTGGTTCGATCATGTTCCCGGTCGGGGCCGTGCGCCGCGACATGTCCGCCAAAGAACCGGTCCTGGGCATCAAATTAAACAGCCATGCCAAAGCCTACCGCTTGGATTGGCTCAGCGCCAACCCGGGGATTCACCAGGACACGGTTGGAAGCCGCCCAATCCGAATCGAGATCAGCGCTGAGGGTGAAGTAGTCGCCGTCCGGGACGAACAGGGCAAAGCGATTGCGGCAACATACGCCTATTGGTTTGCATGGCAGGCATTTAACCGAGAGACGGAAGTGTATCAGCCGGAGAAATGAGGCCGTACTCGATACTGGATACTCGATTCTGGATTCTCGATGCTTGCTGTCGGATTCCGGGTTCCGGATGCCTGATCCCGGATATCCGATACCGGACACCAGGTTCCAGATGCCGGAGGCCGAATACCGAACACCGAGCAGTTATACCGGCCCCCTCACGCCTATTTATCTTGACACCTTTCTGTCTGAACTCCTATAAATCAAGATTCCTAGACCGAAGGCCCCCGCTCACGCGGGATGACATATCTGTCTTGAAAAATTAAGGTGCGCCTCGTGCGCCGAAGGCCGAACGCCGGCTGTTTCCGGCATCCGGTATCGAGTATCGATCATCCAGAACCAAGTATCGAGAACCCAGCAAAAGGAGACGCTATGGCATACCAAGAAATCCTGCTGTCGACCAGTGGTGCGGTCGGGTACCTAACCCTTAACAATCCCCGAAAAATCAATGCTCTGTCCAAATTGATGATCGGCGAAATCATTCATGCCCTGGGTGAAGTTGCAGCCGACGATAGCATCAAGGTGCTGGTGATCAGGGCTGCCGGCAAGCATTTTTGTGCCGGCCACTATCTGGCGGAAATGGTCGACGGCGATGTTTGTGAATACAGGTCCATATTCGACCAATGCAACCGGATGATGCAAAAGATCCACGACCTGCCCCAGCCGGTCATCGCCCAGGTCCAGGGAATTGCCACGGCCGCCGGATGCCAGCTGGTCGCCTGGTGCGACCTGGCCGTAGCTGAAGAGGGCGCTCGCTTTGCCACCCCCGGCGTAAAGATCGGCCTTTTCTGTTCGACTCCGAGCGTGGCCGTGGTGCGGGCTATTGGGCGCAAGGCAGCGATGGAGATGCTGCTGACCGGACGTTATTATCCGGCCGCCGAAGCCAAAGAACTGGGCTTGATCAACCGGGTTGTACCGGCCGAGGAACTGGACGCGGAAACCGAGACGCTGGCAAAACAAATTGCCGAAGCCAGCCGTTTTGTACTCTCTGTCGGCAAACAGGCCTTTTACGCCCAGGTCGATCAGCCGGACAGCGATGCTATGGATTTTGCCAGGCAAACCATGACTATGAGCCTGCTGGCAGAGGATGCGCAGGGGGGTATTAAGGCGTTTATGGAGAAGAAAAAGCCGGTGTGGAAAAATAAGTAAGAAAGAAAACCGCAGAACCGCAGAATGTCGAATATCGAATGTCGAAGGAGAATGTTGTTCTCTCGCGTCCTAGTTTGTCAGGGAAGATATACTCGATCAGTCTTTTTATAAAATCGACAGAATTCATCCCTTCGAAATTCGACATTCTGCGGTTCTGCGGTTCGCTTTTCAAAACGGTTGCGCGATCTAAAGTTTGGCTGCAAGCCGTGCTCCCTGATCGATGGCTCTTTTGGCATCCAGCTCGACGGCAAGCTCTGCGCCGCCGATCAGATGAACCGGCACGCGTTCGCGTTCCAAATCATCCTTGATATCCCGCAGTGGCTCCTGACCGGCACAAATGATGACGGTATCGACTTCCAGCACCCTGGATTCGTCCTTGAGGCGGATGTGCAAACCGCGTTCGTCGATGCGCTCGTAGGCTACGCCATTGATCATGACAACATTGTGCTGCTTGAGACTTACCCGGTGAATCCATCCGGTGGTTTTGCCCAGGGTCTCGCCCATTTTAGTTGTTTTGCGCTGCAGCAGATAGACCTCGCGTTCGACGTGGGGCAGCGGCGGGCGGGTGGCCATCAAACCGCCGGGAAGATGATAGTCTTTGTCCACTCCCCATTCTTTCAAAAAGGCGTCCCGGTCGAGGCTTGTCGAGGGTTTTCGATGAGTGACATAGCAGGCGACATCGAATCCGATGCCGCCGGCCCCCACTACGGCCACGCGCCGGCCGACGGCTTTCTTGTGCAGCAAAACATCCACATAGCTTAGAACCTTGAGGTGATCGATTCCCTCGATGTCCGGTTTTCGCGGCCTTACGCCAGTGGCCAGAACCACCTCATCAAATCTCTCCCTCAGCAGATGCCCGGCCCCGGCTTTGGTGTTCAAACGGGTTTCGACGCCCGTCAGGGCCAGCTGCTTTTCAAAGTACCGCAGTGTTTCGTTGAACTCCTCTTTGCCCGGGATTTGATTGGCCATGTTGAACTGCCCGCCGATCGCGGACTTTTCCTCGAACAGGGTCACCGCGTGACCCCTTTGGGCGGCAATCGTCGCGCATGCCAGACCTGCCGGCCCCGCACCGACGACGGCGATCTTCTTCGGGCCGTCCGCCGGCAGGTATTCCAGTTCGGTTTCATGGCAGGCCCTCGGGTTGACCAGGCAGGAAGAGATTTTACCGAGAAAAATATGATCCAGACAGGCCTGGTTGCAGCCGATGCAGGTGTTGATCTCATCGGCCCTGCCTTCGGCGGCTTTTTTCACGAAATCGGCATCCGCCAGGAACGGCCGGGCCATGGATACCATGTCGGCGTCTCCGCGCGCCAGCACTTCTTCGGCCACTTCGGGGGTGTTGATGCGGTTGCTGGTCACCAGGGGCACAGAAACGCTTCCTTTCAGTCTGGCCGTTACCCAGGTAAAGGCTGCCCGCGGCACGGCGGTGGCGATGGTCGGCACCCGCGCCTCATGCCACCCGATACCGGTGTTTAGGATCGTCACACCGGCCTGTTCGATTTTTTGGGATAGTTTGACGACCTCATCCCAGGAACTTCCCTTTTTGACCAGATCGATCATGGACAGCCTGTATATGATGATAAAATCAGCGCCGACCTTTTCCCGGACACGCCGGACGATTTCAACGGGAAACCGAATCCGGTTTTCAAAACTGCCGCCCCAATCATCGGTGCGCTTGTTGGTCTTAGGGACGATAAACTGATTGATGAGGTATCCTTCCGATCCCATAATTTCGACGCCGTCGTAGCCCGCCCGGCGGGCCAGCGCAGCACAACCGGCATAGTCATCGATGTGCTGCTCGATTTCGTTGACGTTCAATTCCCGGGGTTTGAAAAAATTTATCGGCGCCTTGATGGGCGAGGCGCTCACCAGATCTTCGTGAAAAGCGTAGCGCCCGGCATGCAGAATCTGCAAAGCGATTTTGCCGCCTTCCCGATGAACGGCCCGTGTTACGACCCGGTGCCGTTCGGCTTCTTCCGTGGTGGTCAGCTTGGCTGCCCCGGCGGCCACGCACCCTGCTTCATTGGGCGCCACTCCTCCGGTGACGATGAGCCCGACATCCCCCCGGGCCCGCTCGGCGAAATAGACCGCCATGCGCTGGAACCCATTGGGCGCCTCTTCGAGTCCGGTATGCATGGAACCCATCAGAATCCTGTTTTTCAACTGGGTAAAACCCAGATCCAAAGGGGCCAGCAGGTGGGGATACATTGATTGTGTCATGGTAAAGCTCCTGAAAACATGTATAAGCGAATCGCAGAACCGTTAGAAAAACGAACCGCAGAATATCGAATGTCGAATAACGAATGTCGAAGGATTGTTTCGCTGCGCTCAGTCCATTTTTAGCAGATGAGAAGCGACTAACCGGTTTTCAAGATTGTTGCCTGCGACTCCAAATTCCAACTTTGTATTCCCCCATTTGTCGAGGGGGCAAGGGGGGATTTTATAAAATCGATAGAATACATTCCTTCGACATTCGAAATTCGATATTCTGCGGTTCTGCGGTTTGCTGTTTTATAAATTTCATTCTTCAGTCCACGCGGGGCAGATCCACGGACTGGTTATTTTATAGTTTCCTATTTTCTTTGGTCAATACTTGGGTTTCCGATGCAGCACAATCATGGTGATGTCGTCGAACTGGGGGGCGTCGCCGATATGAGCGTATATATCCGCTTTGATCTTTTCGATTTGTTCGGACGCCGAGGCGGCCGGTTTTTCCAGAAGAGAAAAAAAACGCTTTTTGGAAAACAATTGCTTGTCGGGCGAAAGTGCTTCGGTCACCCCATCGGTATAACCGATTAAGAAGTCATCGGGAGCCAACTGAATGTGTTCTACCTTGTACTGCATCTCGGTCATCATTCCGACCACCGGTCCGGTTGCCTTCAGCCGCTTTGCAATCCCGAATTTGTTGAAATGGATAAGCGGCTCGTGGCCGCCGTTGACATAGGCCATGCGCCCGCTCGAAGGATCGAGAACGCCGAAGAAGAGGGTGGCAAACAGTCCCTCTTCGCCGTGTTCCAGGGCGATATACTCATTGGTGAGCGATACGGCGTGCAGCGATTGATAGAGACGCTCGCCGGTTGAATCCGCGTCCGGGGTGTCGCTGCCGGGCACGGAAACCCCCTGGAGGTTGATCTGGCCGGAAAACACCCGGATCAGGCTGCGGAACAGTGCCATGAACAGCGCCGATCCGACACCCTTGTCGCAGACATCGGCGATTACCAGACCGACCAGATTGCCTGGCAGCAGGAAAGCGTCATAGAAATCGCCGGAAACCTCACGGGCAGGATGAAAGTAGGGGGCGATTTCCCACCCCGCCAATTGAGGCAGCCGGCTGGGCAGAAAATCCAGCTGTATTTTTCGGCCCTTTTCCATCTCCGCCTGGAGAGCCTTCGAGTAGGTTTCAATCTCTTGCTTGGCCTGTTCCAACGACCGGTAGGATTCATTCAGCTTGGAATAGAGGCTGGCGTTTTCGAGGGCAGCGCCGATTTGACCGGCTGTCAGCAACATGCTGTCGGCGGTATCCTGATCGAAATGGCCCGGTTTGTCATGCAGCAGGGTGATGATGCCCAGTAGATTGTTTCCGCGGAGGATGGGTACGGCCAGGGCCGGATCCGACGCTGTAAGGTTGATTCGGCAGGCTCACCCAGCGATCATCCTCGCGCGTGTCAAGAATTAGACCTACTTTCCGGTTTTGTCTGACCCACCCCGCGAGTCCGTCTTCAAAGACTTGGCCGATAATCCTGGAACGCTGCTCGGCCGTGGCGTCGTCCCGCGTCAGGATACTTTCGGTAACCGCTCCGTCCGTATCCAACAGGAACAAGCTGCCTTTATCGGCAGCCGTCAGTTCAGCGGATACTGACAGAGTCTTTCGCAAAAGCTGCGACAGTACGTGCTCCTTGCCGGACGATCTGGCAAAAGTCACGAAGTTTTCAAGAAGCCGGCTTTGTACCTGAAGGGCCGCTTTTTCGCTTTTCAGCTTCTCCAGTTCCTTTGTCAGTTGGTCTGGTTGCTTCAAGATGAAACCTCATCCTATTAGAAATATCGTTTGACTGCGGCGGTACGAAAAGGGTATATGTCGAGACAATCTGTTAGAACCCTGACGATGCCATGTTAGGATAACCATACATGAGATGGCGGGATATGACAACTCTTTCTCTTGTGGTCTTCTGATTGACGGGCGTAGGGTCTATTTTCATACGCCGACTATTCATCTCTGAATTCCTGAACGCCGAAGTGTGCACCGGGCCTATTTACCTGCTCGCCGAAACCGCCTGAAAACCAGACAACTTTTCTACCATCGGAGGGATGCAAGATGTTCGATCGAATTCTCGTAGCCCTGAAATTTGGCCCAGCCAGCATGCATGCCTTAAACAAGGGACTTGAGATGGCGCGGCTGAACGATGCCGAACTTCACATTTTCCATGCTCTGGACTACATGCTCCAGGGTCTCGACGAAAACGATCCCAAAGTGATCGAGGTCAAACGTGAGACCGTGCACCGATATCGAGACGAAGTCGAACCGCTCGTTAACAGCATGCCAAATGTGTCTTTCAAATGCCTGCCGGCAGATCCCGCACTGGAGGTGTGCAAAATGGCGCGGGACATCGAAGCGGATCTCATCATTCTGGGATGTCACCAGCTACGCGAAAAAATGGGTATGGGCCGGATTGACTACGTCGGAATGACGATTCTAGAAAAGGCACCCTGCCCGGTAATGCTGGTACCTTTTCATGATTAAAGGCCGGAATTATAGGTGTTGTTTTCTACGGCTCCAATACGATTGCTCTCTAAAGATTGTCGGGCTAATGGAAATTACAAAATACAGATTACAAATATCAAACAAATTCCAATGACCGAAATTTAAAATTCAAAACCTGTAAAGTCCCATGCTCGGAAATCGAGGCAGTAAGAGATTTTAATGTTTGGGTCATTGGTTATTGAATTTTGGGATTTTTTGGTAATCCAATGCATCTGGTGCTTATGATTTGGGATTTAATTCCATAGATCCGGCCATTGAGTCTTGACTCAAGTTTTCAATCCTTTTGATTTAAGATCGATGAGTCACCGCCCCCATACCCTCCATATTTTCTTCTCAGCTTGGCGCCGATTTCCGCATATTTTGGATCTGCAGCCATTTCAGATATGTTTACCAGCGAGTAGAACACGCTTTTCTGGCAGCCCGCATCCGACAGGTAGACGCCCAAATTGCCTCCGGCATTGAGCCGTTTGGTAAAAGTCACCCGGCTTTGGTTGCTGCCCCGGGGCTCGATCGTCCATTCTAGCGTTGAATCGATGATGCGTACGTGATCTTCTCTATAGGGAACGGCGGTGTCCGAGCGGGCATGTCCCTGAACACGTATCTTGCCGGAAGCCGGTTCGACGGTCGTGGTGACGGCGTAGACGACGTCTCGGTTCCAAAACGGCCAGGGCACATCTATGCCGATATATACGGAAAAGCTCAGATCGGTTGCGCTATTGTCAGGCACCCTGTAAGCCCGGATACAATTATAAAACCAACCCGTATAGGATGGAATGTCGGCCAGAACGGCACCGACAACCTCGATCGGCTGATCGATAATCCGGGTTCCCCTGAATTCGGATTCCGCGTACCCGGCCAGTTTCCGCGATTGCAGCAGCACGCCGTGTTCTTCTTTTATCAAGACCCACTGCTTTTCCGAACCAACGGCTGCACCCGCGATGATGAGCAGGGTCCCGATCCAAACTATTAATTTCACGAATACAGGCATATTGAACAACGAAGCACGGCTATCAAGGTTTCAGGTGTCCCTCCTTCGCCCTGCGGGCTTCGGCGGGCAGGCAGGGTGTCAGAGAACTGAAAACAGAGAACAGAAGACAGATGACTGAAACCAGAGGGAAAAGAAAGGGAAACATCATGCAAATCTCTTCTATCTGTAATCCGTCGTCTGTCTTCTGTCATCTGTAGTTTGAAACCCTGCCTGCCCGCCGAAGCCCGCAGGGCGAAGGAGGGACACCTGAAACCTGCGATTTAGAAAGGCCAAAAACTATTGTCATTCCATATCTGCTCTTTAAGTTCCTTGTCGATTTCGGCCAGAAAATACAGATGCTGCTTCTCCCACTCTGCCAACCATTTGTACAGCGCTTTTTCATTGGGGTCGTCGGCATCCGCAGCACGATCGCTGTACAGTTTTATGGCGTTCTCCTCCATGGACATAGCGGCTGAAATTGCCGCCGCCTCATAATCGGCGGCCGAGAGCTCGGCTTTCAATTCTGCCGTAATCACCCCGGAGACGATGTCTCCGCCATAGTCCCCGGGATAGTCGCCCGGGTTAAAGGCTCGGTTTTGCTGATAAGCTTTGAACTGGTCGGAAAGAATATTTACGTGCTTGACTTCTTCATCGGCCATCATTTCAAAGAAAGCTTTGACAGCCTTGCCGGTTGCCTGTTCGGCAATTTTCTGATAGAAAGCCCGGCCTCTTTTTTCCAGCAATATAGCGCTTTTTAGTATCTCCAGGGTTGCATCATCGTTCATAGTCTACCTCCTCGGATCCGTTAGATGATATTATGCTAACTTAGGCACTATCGACCAATTTACAAGGCGATTGCAAGCCTCCCAGCCTTCAAGCTTCCTGGCCTTCCAGCCTATTTACTATTTCATCAAACATTTTCACCAGCTGATCTTCATACCAGCTTTTCAATAAAAATCCATTAATAAAACCGTTGTGCCCGCCATGGTCGTGGATCACCAGCCGGGAACGGTGATCGAGCTTCAATCCGAAAAAGTCCTCAACCGGTATCACCGGGTCATCCGAGGCCGTCAAAATTGTGGTCGGAACCGGCAAATCGGCAATGGCGTCGTTCAGAATCGAATAGTCTTTGAAGTAATCGGCGGACGATTGGTAATCGCTGTATTTGTCAAGCATCCGATCCGTCACGGCCTGAATCGTAGGCAGGTCGAAAAGCTCTGAAAAGTCATACTGGTCGGGAAACAGCTGCTGTTTGATTCGGAGCGAACGAAGCCACTTCTTTAAAAAATACCTCCGGATCAAAGGCTGCCGGTCGATACGCTCGGTTGCTTTCGCGGGGTCCAGAACAGGGCTTACGGCCACCACGTGACGAAGGTTGTCGATAGGAGCGTCGCTCAGTGCCCGGGCGATTCGCAGGGCGAAATTACCGCCGAGAGAAAAACCAACCATAAAAACAGGCATCTTTTGCGCCAGGTGGGAAATGTGCCCTACGGCCTGGCGTACCTCTTCCAGGAGTACTGCATAGAAAATTCCCGGGTTTAAATGATGACTGTCGCCGTGGTCCCTGAAATTCAACCTGAAAATATCATAGCCGTGCCGGAACAGCGTTCTTGCGGTGCAGGTGATATAGGTCGAGTTGGCGCTGCCTTCCCAGCCGTGCAGCAGGATCACGAGTCCCGCGGCTTCATTAGTTATATGGCTGGATAAATACCCCTGCAGCCGGATGCCTTCCGGAGTTTCAATGATCCTTTCCCGGGCGGCTTCCCGCATCGGATTGTAGCCCCAGGCCCGCAGTGGGCTGCTGGCCAGAACGGTCTGAAGAAGACCATTTCGAAAGTACCACGGAGGGTTATATGAGTTGCTGCCCAACATTTTCAGCTATTTCCGACTTCCTCCGTTTTTCCCGCAATCGGGTCCGCAACCTTGTAAAAAACAAGTTCCCAAACGGCGCTCACCGGATCGTGCCGAATAATGTAAGTGGCCTCATCGTCGCCCAGGATTTTGAAATAGCGGTGGTCCGGAGCCAGCCAGCGGTCCACAACCTCGATCACCCTTATGTTCTGGCTGGCCATGCGGATGCGGCGGGGCGTTTCTTCGCCGCGGTAGCCGGAATAACAATCGACCTGAATTTGCATCACGTGTCCTGAGTTTGCAGCGTTTGAACACAATCCGCCCGGTTGTGTTTCAACTCAACCGGCAGACAAGTCCTTTATAATGCCTGTAATCGTGTCGGGTATCAATAAAAATATGAACATTAATCCGCAGATTACACAGCGCGGCAGAGCCGCAACCAAACGGTCTCTTGGGTTGGCATTAATTAAATTGATATATTTGTAGAAACGCCAAAAAAATAAAATAGAAATGGCGACACACCTAAGGTATTGTTGGAAGCGCCA
>Ga0209052_1000064_pt1 | contig 57518 bp, 49 predicted proteins | sample WorMetHEROISLAND_2_FD_187409 | JGI IMG/M metagenome (GOLD analysis project Ga0209052, IMG submission 187409) | Marine gutless worms symbiont microbial communities from Max Planck institute for Marine Microbiology, Germany - Olavius sp. 4 HERON... | ecosystem: Host-associated > Annelida >...
GGAGAAGAATTTAGCATACCATCAGGCCAAGATCACCGGCTGAGCGTGAGTAAAATTCCATTCATGAAATAAGAAGCATTCATTATCGCTGGCGCTCTAAAAATGTCGATTCCAGCAACAAACCGTGAAGATCTGACACCAAAAATACTTTCTTCCCCTGTACCCTACTTTTAAATGATCAATTAGCTCAAATTATCAATTGCCGCCGCGCACCGGTAAAACATACAGGGAAACACCGCTGTTACTGCCGGAGTTAACGTGGCCGTGCCAGGCAACGTACCAGGCCAGGGTGCTGGTTCCTTCAACCGGAGTGCTTGACCAGTAAGAACCGCCGGGTATGTTCACAAAGGGGTGTCCATCGGGAAATGGAGGGCTATGATAATACGGCTCTGTCAAGGTCACTAACTCCTCGATAGTCGGGAGCCTCCAATCGAATCGGTTGCCATGGTTAAGAGCGTCACAGTAGTCGATGGCAGCCTGCCAATCCATCGTGCCGCTTAGACCGATATCTCTTACCCACATGAGCCCCGTTGACCTGTCTAAAACGATGTCATCCGAAAGATTGGATGTACCGTTGTCCCAGATGGCAAAACGAGGATTACCATCAAATAACACAAACCCCGTCGGCAACGGGGTTACAGCTTGAAGAATCTGTTCCAGGGTATGCATCGTCGGCCCAGGTTGGTCCGTGGGCTCCAAATCGCCGGCGCCAACCTGTCCCGGCCTAAAAAATCCAGCAGCCATGAAAATCGCAACTATCGCCAAAACCAAAATCGATTTTTTCTGTTTCTGCATGATTCTTCCTCCTTTTTGTCAAACATCTATCTTTTTATCGCATGCATAATCGTTAAAATTGCCATTTTGGGGCTTTTTCGACAGTCTCTTTTCGAATCAATCAACTATCGGATCATGTGAATTTGATCCTACTGGTTCCCCGGGCCTCCGCCCGTCTGATTTTCCCCGGGCCCAAGCACATATCTTATCGCTTTTTGGGAATGGTCCCACGCCTTTTTGTAGTGGTCGATGGTTTTGTCCGGCTTGCCTTTTTCAAGTTCTTTGGCGGCTTTCTCAAGAGCCTTTTCAGATCTCCTGATCTCTTTAGCGACCTTTTTATCAGTGCCTGGATAGGACTTTGCCTCACTGAGTGCTGTTTCCGCCAGTAACTTATCTGCGGCGACCAATTTGTTTATGACATTCCTACATGCATCTTTGACATAATCCGGGACCTTTTTGGCCTTCATCAACTTCTGCAGATCCTTGACGGCCTTCTTCTCTTCGTCAAAGACCTTTTTGCCCTTCCTGGCGAGGGCGGCATCGTTCACCCAGAGTTTGGGGTCCAGACTTTTGTACAGGTGCTTGAGGGCCTTCTTGATCCCTTTGTCGGTCTTGTTGTCACCGGTCGGATGGAGAGCCAGGAGATCACCGGCGGCATCCCCCTTAATACCCTTTGCCCCCGGCGAGGCCGCCAGGTAAAATGAGAAATGGTCAGTCGTGATTGCTAAAGTATTGAGAGCACAATTTTGAGTCGCATTTTGCGGCTCCCAATCGGCACCATTCCACCGGTATATATCAAGCCCTTGCTCAATCACCCCGCACTCCTCTATAGGGCCTTGATCATATCCAAATGTGATGGTCACGGGTGGATTGAAGCTAATGTCCGGTTGCAAGTCGTGGACGTTTCCATGGGGCTGAAAATCATCGCCAACAACAAAGCCGGCGCTATTTTCAGAAGGATCATAGCTCGTTATGGAAATAGAGGTGTCTTCAGATAACGCATCGGCTGGAATCTCCACGGTCGTTGTTCCTGCCGTTATAAATCCTCCATCCACACCGATCGTTGCCGCTGCCGAACCGGACTGCTCACATGTATCAGTTTGATCTGATGGACAGACGTCGCAGATATCGCCGGCGCCGTCTTGATCTATGTCGGACTGGTCCGGATTGGCATCGGCCGGACAATTGTCCCCAGCATCGCAGATGCCGTCTGCATCGATATCCGTGCCGTCGTTGGCGGGAACATCCGTGCCGCTCGAGCAGTCATCACAGGAGTCGTTGTCAACATCACGGCATCGCGTGTTGTCAAGAGGCGCTGTATCTTCCCCGTCCGGGACACCGTCGTTGTCATCATCTGCATCCACGCAGTCCGCAATACCATCCGCATCGGTATCTGTGTCCAAAAAACCGCAACCGCACTGACCAGGATTTGTCTTGTTGGGATCATTCGCACATCCGTCATTGCAGTCCGGCGTTGCATCATTGTCCGTGTCGGTATCAGCGATCCCGCAGCCGCAAAGGCCGGGATCCGTCTTGTTGGCATCAAAGGGGCAGCCGTCATTGCAATCGGCGCTGCCGTCCTCATCGGTGTCGGTATCTGCTGTACCGCAACCACAAACACCGGCAACGATCTTATCCGGATCAAGGGGACAGCCGTCATTGCAGTCCGGCGTGCCGTCCACATCTGTATCGGCATCCGTTACACCACAGCCGCAGATGCCGGGCTCGGTCTTGGCAGGATCGGCGGGGCAATTATCATTACAATCCGGAGTACCGTCATTGTCCGAGTCGGCGTCCGTTACACCACAGCCGCAGATACCGGGCTCGATTTTGGCGGGATCGTCCGGGCAGTTATCATTACAATCCGGAGTACCGTCACTGTCCGAATCGGTATCGGCGACACCGCAGCCGCAGCCGCCCGGCTCGGTTTTGTTGGGGTCCTCCGGGCAATTGTCATCACAATCCGGCGTTCCATCGCCGTCACTATCCCCGCCCCGCCAGGATGTGGTGATCCGGAAAGGCACCGCCCCGGAGGAGTTAAAACTGATCCAGCCGATATTCTCTCCCCAGGCATGTCCGTAAAATACACCCGAAGCCGGATCTATCCAGACCAGATAGTCCGCGATGCCACACCTGTCACTGCCTGTATTATCGCATGCGAAGCTGATCCAGCCGGCATTTTCACTCCAGGCGTAGCCGGAGAGGTTGCCCATGCAGTCATTGAAAACACCATAGGCAGCTGTCTGGCAACTATTCGTATTCGTGCAGGAGAGACTAATCCAACCGATGTTCTCGCTCCACATGTAGCCGGTGAGCTCATAATCTCCCACCGCCACCCCGGAACCGCCGTCACCACCAGGTTCAAGATTCAGCCAGCCCACGTTCTCCCCCCAGGCATACTGGGAGCCGTTACCATCGGGATCGATGTTCTCGGCCATGCCGGGACTGCAAAAAAGAAGAAATGATATTGAAAAAACCGCACACAGTATGTGTCTGAAAAGCCTATTTTTCATGATAATCACCCCTTTGTATTGACGATTGAATATTTTCGATTGACAATCATCTCTTTCAACATTCATTCATCAATCCACAACCCCTTCTCATCCATTTCCATAGTCAATCGTCAATCCTCAATTGCCGGCGCGCACCGGCCACACGAAGTTCTGCCCTTGCTTCGTCCAGTAGCCCACGACGCCGTCGCCCATGTCCATGTACCAGGCGTAGCCGTTGATCCACCAGGCAGAAGTGCCGGACCAGTAGGTGACGGGCAGCACATGGTCAAAAGCATCCCCTGCCGACCATTGACCGTTACCCGCTGCATTGCACAGCGCCGGATCAGAGTAGCTGATATCAACAAATGCCTCCCACTCCTCTTTGGTGGGCAGGCGCCAGTCACCGGGTTGAGACCCATCGGTCAAACCACATTGCCCGTCAGCAAGGGTTGCCGCTGCCGACATGGCATTATTCCATACATTTGCCTGGCCAAAACAATTCGCATTCTTAAGCCAGATCAGACCCGTGCTTATGTCCAAAACCGTCCCATCCCCCATGTCACAGAACCGCCAATGTGACTGACAACCGGTTTTGATTTCAAAAATATCTCGGGCTATAGCATCTAGTTTGTCGTAAATGTCCTGAAGCGTCTTCATTGTTGGTCCGGGAGGACCGCTCGGCTCCAGCTCACCGGCACCAATCAGACCCGGTAAAAACAGCACTGTGGCTATAAGAGCCACCTTAACTGGCAGCACCATCATCGATTTATGCTGTTTTCTCACTTTTCCTTACCTCCTTTGTTGGTTAGCCATTTGTCATTCTTCAATCGTCACTTTTCGATCGACAATGCCTTTTCATATCTTGCCAAATTCTTTTTAAACATATGAGGTACTGCGCCTTCATCGTAATCCGATAAAAAAAGCCGAACTGCCCTTCAGGTGACCTTAACGATGTCACCCCCGGCAGCCCGGCTGTCTCTTAAAATCAAGGCTTAATTGCGAACGGCACCAGCAGAAATTTTTAATAATCCGCGGCATTCCGCCTCTACCTCACGATGGGTTTGGCTTGATCAGAACAATGTTAAAAAATATTTTATTGAATATATGGAATAGGCAATATCCCTATATTGTGCACAAAAAAGCCGAGCTGCAGTTCAGGTGACCCTGACGGTGTCACACCCGGCAGCCCGGCGGTCCGGTAAAACCAAGATTCGATTCCGATCAACACCAACACAGATTCGTCTAGACCCGTGGCTTTCCGTCCCCGCCTCACGATGGGTTTGGCTTTGTGATCCGGTGTCCTGGCGCTACTGTTTCCAAGTTATCGAATACATTGAATATGGAATGTTTTCCCGGATGTCAAGAAAAATTAATAATATCAGTATGTTATGTCACATTGTGGTAGCATTAAGGGACGTTCCTCGTAGCATTAAGTGGTAGAATTAAGGGACATCCTCGGATTCCCGGTTTCGGGTTCTTCCAACAGGCTCCACCCATGCTCCGCAACAATTTGCCGTCCCCTCAAAGCCGATTCGCTCGCCGAGGAGGATGCGATGTTTATTTTCTTTAGTGTCGAATCCGTTCTCATCCTAAATTCTCGCGTCCACCGATAAGATAGCACCTTACGAGGTTGTACCATTGTTCGTTGCTTCCCGCTTGTCCATAACTCCTGCAGCCATTCTTCAAGAACTGCCATCTGTAAAATGTGTAAGCCTGACGCTTACTTGAGCTTCATAAATCCGAAGTATTTTTTCTGATCTGTTTCCTGCTGAAGGACCCTAATGGATTTGAACACCTTCCTCTATCATGTCACCGACTTCTGCGCGCTATTAAAGTAAAGCAATTTCTGCACGAATGTCCCTCCAGATTGAAGACGTCGATATATCTCAATAAAAAAGGGGAGATGCCTTGACTTTTAAGGCTCTCCCCGATTTGCGGGAATTGCTCGGTTTCGCTTTCTAAAACCGGAAGTTGTCGGAATTCAGGTCGCTGACGTTCACGTTGCGCAGGATGATATCGTCGCCGTCGCCAGGGAGGTCGATTACCGTGTCTTCGCCAGACTGGTTTTTCTGTACCTCTGCGTAGGTGCTCCAGTCCGCAACGGCACTGAGGTCGATGACATCCGCATCCGGGCTGCCCGCTGCGGCCTGGAAGTCGGTAATAACGTCGTTGCCGCACTCGTCTGTGAAGATGAACAGGTCGTTACCCGGACCACCGGTCAGATTGTCATCGTCCCCGGCTCCCGCCAGGATATCGTCACCGCTGGTGCCCGTGAGGTTGACGCCGATGATTCGATCTTGATCTGTGTCGAAGAACGTAACCGATCCCGCCTGCACCCCATTGTCGTCGTCGCCGGTTGCACCGACCAGGACGGTGCCGCCGTCGACCGCCACGCTGTCACCGAATTCATCATAGAGATCGGCCGTTGCCGAAATGAGTTTCCTGGCGAGGGTCCAGTTGCCTTTAACGAGTTGATAGATGTATGCGGCCCCGTTGCCGTGAGACGGTTGCGGGGCGCCGACGGCCAGCGTGTCCCCGGATATCGACACACTGGTTCCGAAATAAAGTCGTGCCTCAAGAACGGGCGGGAGGAGCTTCTGGTAGTTGCGCCACGAATCGTCTGACTGCCTTTTGAAAACATAAGCCGCTCCCACAGCGCCAGCTAATCGCTGGTTTTCGGACTCGTTCTGGTAACGGGCGCCCACGACAGCCCAATCTCCTGATATCGATACGGCGCTCCCGAAGTCAGCATATGACTGTGGATCGGAGGCAAGCAGCCGTCCGGTAGGCAGCCATGAACCATTGTTTTGCCGCTCATAGGTGTAAATCGCCCCCGTATGCCGACCCGACGGGGCCAGTGCCTGTCGGGCCCCAACAATGGCGGTTTCACCGGAAATCGCCACGCTTAAACCGTAAAACGTGAATTCCGGGGGCTCGGGGAGCTCTTGGAGTTCCACCTCCAGCACCCAGCTGTCCGGCTCCCACCAACTACCGCCGGGTTGTGCCTGAAAGATATAAGCTGAGGCACGGCCTTGTGCGCCGACAATGGCCCTTGTGCTGCCGGTGTGGCCCGCGGCCCATGTGGCCATTTTGATGATATCCTGCTTAAATTCCGGCGTTAAGCTCGACTCGTCAGGGAACGGATCTAACCAGAGCTTGAGCTCTGTCAACGCTTCCCCGTCTTCCAACTGGTGCTCCGCCTTGTCGACGACCTTTTCTCCACTGGCGTCGAAGATGCGGACATGCAGCTCGCTATTGACGAGGGCGACGACCACCAAGGAGCGGCCCCGGCCCACAAGCTCGTCGGTCGTATTCACTGACATCAAACGCAGGTCATACGCTGGTGCAGACACCGATACGCTCTGACCGAATCTGTCGTCCGCCTGCCCATCTGATGAAATCAGTTTGTCGCTCTGGAACCATTGGATTATATTCATCGGTTCAAAGACGTAGGCGCCGCCGGAGTCTGCAGCCTGCCCGTCAGCGAACGGGGCACCGATGAGCGCGGTGTCGCCTGAGATCGAAACGCTTACGCCGAACTTATCATCCGGTTGCCCATCATCCGGGAAGAGGTACGCCATCTCAGCCCACATGCCATCGGACTGTCGTTGGTAGATGTAGGCTGATTCGGTATCGGTCCCCCAAACATCGTTACCGCTGCCGGTACCGATGACGGCGATATCACCCGAAATCGATACGGAGCTCCCAAAGTAGTCGCCGGCACTCCCATCGCTGGCGAGGACAAGCTGCTCCGAGGCCAGCGTCCAATCGACGGCGGTTGCCTCATAGATGTCGATCTCGACGTAGCCACTGGTTACCAAACCATGTGGATCAGTCACCGCGTAAACGAATTCAGAACCGGGGGCGCCGACGTAGGGAACCTGGCCCGGCGTGACAATGAGGGCCGTCAACTCGGCGATGCTCAGGACGTCGTTTACCTCGACCGGCGTGCCGTCTGCTCTTTTCACGTCGGCGTTGTCCGGAACCAGTGTCACGGTGGCAGACAGCGGATCACCGTTGACGTCGCTCGGCGCGGCGATACGCATAGCGACATCGCCAAAATCGCCGGGCACCGCGATTAGCTTGTCCGTCTCCGCATCCGGCGCCTGATTGACGGTAATGTCAAAGATGAGTCCGGCAACCGGGATGCCCTGGCTGTCAATCAGATCGAAGACAAATCCATCGGACGTCGCCCCGTCGCCGTTATGGACATAGGAAAGAACGCCATTATTGATATCTTCCTGCGTAACGCAGCCGTCATAGTCCGGGTTGGTGGTGGTGGTGAGGCCTTCCAGGCTGCCATGAGCGGGGCCCATGCCGGTCTGGATGCAATATGTCAACATGTCCGGGCCGTCGTCCGGGTCCGTGGCGTTGAGGTAGTCCTGGGAGATCTGCCCCGATGTGCCCACGTTTACCGTTGGGGGCGCGTTGGTCACTACCGAGGATTCGTCGTTGCTGCCAGTAATCGTGATGGTCAATTTCCCGTTGGTATCCTCGCCACCGTTGCCGTCGGAGACAGTGTAACCGAACTCCTCGGTGAGCTGGTCGCCGACGTTAAGCTCGTTAACCGCCGAAATATGGTTGTGCAAGGTGTACTCGTACGACCCGTCCCCGTCGAATGACAACGAGCCGTACGCTAGGGGGTCATTGATGACCCAGACGACGGAAAGATCACCAGCAGGGGAGTCAACGTCGGTGTCGTTTGTCAGCACGTTGCCGCTCACCGTATTGGGCACCGCGTCCTCCCTGATTGACGCCGGGTCGGCTACCGCCAGCGGCTTATCGTTGACGCCCGTAACGGTCACGGTAACCGTCGCTGTATGGGGTGCGCCGCTGTCATCTTCGATCGTGTATTGAAAAGTGTCCGGGGTGTTATCGTGGACCCCCAAAGATTCGAACTGCCCGTTGGGATGGTAGGTCAAGGTGCCGTTGCCCTGGAGCGTCACAGTGGCGCCACTCGGCAACTGGATGATGCTGCCCGGAGCGACTGGGATACCCGCGATCTGCGTCACCAAAAGTTGCTGGTGCTCGTCTGCATCGTTGTCGTTGGCCACTACATCGATGTTGACCGGCGAGTCCTCGTCCGTGTTGGACAGATCATCGCTTGCCACCGGCGGCGTGTTGACCCAGTCATTTTCGTAAGCACCCATGCTCCACGGATCGGTTCTTGGCGTTTTGTCTCTGTCATCGGAAAATCCCCATCCTGAGGCAGCTCCGTCCAGTCCGCCGCGGGTCACCGCCAATGGGGCGGAGTTCTTTAAATGCCAGTCACCGCCGGTTTTATCAACGAAGCCCGGGTCAATGGAGACGTTTCCTTCTGCCGTGGCACCCAGAAATTCCTCCAAAGCGCCTGTCGTGGAATACACGCTCCCCGTCGTCTCATCGGAGTAGAGGGTGGGGCAAAAAATATCGTTATTTTTCAGGGATGCGGGGTATGAATTTGGATCCTCCTGCACTATTCCAATACAGTCACTGTTATCAGACGCAAAAATGATGTTATTTTCTATAATTGGTTGGGAGTCGGGATAATCCTCACCAACGTCCGTGTTGAAGTTGTAAATACCGTAGGAGGCGCTATCGATAGTATTGTTGCGGATTGCAGGCGAATAAGCGGATCCGTTATAAATACCGTAAGAATGCTCAATCGGGCTGCCGCCATCGATAGTGTTATTTTGGATTGTGGTTTCGGACCAGTGGTTATAAATGCCATGGGAATCTTCGCTGCCGCTCCCCCCATAAATGGTGTTTTTCCGGATTGTGGTTGACGATTCATCGCCACTTAGTATGCCGAATGACAATTCTCCACCGCTGCCGCCATCGACGATGTTGTTCTGGATAACAGCCGAAGATCCACGAGCGTAAATACCGTAGGATTGTTCGGTACCGCTTCCGCCCGAGATTCTGTTATTTTGGATAGTGGGCGAGCCGCCATTGCAGAATATAGCGGATGTGCGCTCCCCTCCGCCTCCGTTGATAATAAAACCATCAATCACGGTAGCAGCAGTTACGTCAGCGCCTGCCTCGATAGCACTATTGGTAGGAAGCCGATCCGTTGTACTCAGATCCTGTATAACCGTCTCGAAGTCATCGCGAACTCGGCTGCCCCAATCTGGGGAATACCCTCCATATAAGGACATTCCAGCTTGCACTTCTAGGGGTTCGTTCACATTATACACCCCTTCTGCTACGAACACCGCAACAGGTGGGTCCAGTCCAGCCGCACTTTCAATTCCCGCCCGTATCGTCTTCATTGGAAAATTTTGGCCAGTGCTTGGATCATTAGTATCATCTCCATTATTTATATCCACAAAAACAATATTATATTCATCCGAGACCCCGGCAAGAGAAATGGGCGTCAGGTGGCTTATAAAAGCCGTGATCTCCTGATTATCAGGATCGACAACCACCTTATCCACCTCCTTCCAGCGGTTATCTTCCGGATCAAAGAAAAATACCTGAAAGATCTCTCTAATCCCTGCTTCCAGGAGTGCCGCGCTGTCATATTTATAGCGGATTTCAACATAGGCGTCCCCGAAATCCACGGAACCGGCGCCGAGGCTGATGTCATAGATTTTTCCGATTGGCGTGTAGAAATCTTTTATTTTCTCCGGGACCTCCATGGCCGATTCGGTAATTGTTAATTGCTCAGGATCATACCCCGGAGGCAAGGTCACTTGTGGTTTTGTGGTCAATGGCGCCTCTACCCAAAAAGCCCTGAAGTCGATGTCTCTTCTCCGTTTGTGGCCTTTTACTTTTGTTTTCAGGACATTTATTTTCCGCCACCAATGCCTATCTCCATTCTTCTTTATTTTCAGCCCATCTTCAGGACCTACCAATGCTCTCATACCTCCATCAAACGGCTCAAATCTCTCGGTGATATTTCTTCGGTTCAGCCAAGCTCTGAAGGCACCTGTGTCGGCCTTATCATTTAATTGGACTACGATTTCCACCGGGTATGAATCTAATCGGGCCAGGCGTTCGGGGGATTCAATCGTTGATAGGTTCCACCGTTTCTTTAATGAAGATTTCCCTGAATACCAGGCGGATGTGTTTCCAACAAAGAAAAACAACAGGCCAACGATTGCCGTTAAACATACGAATACTTTTCGCATTATTTCCTCCTTTTGTGCTTTGGATTCTCATTATAGAAGGGCAGCAATTTAACGGAATCAGCCGGACTCAGCTGTGAGAACGGACAGCCTCCTTAGTGGGTTCAACATTTAAAAGACAAGAAAAGCGCAATTGGCCTGAGCCCCGAACCTCAGGGCTCCTCGGGCTCAGACGCTTTTTTCATCGCTTTCCGGGCGCGCTCCCAGGCCTTCTTGTAATAGTCGACGGCCTTGTCGTACTTGCCCCTGTCGTATTTTTCGCGCGCCTTGTCCATCTCACGCCCGGCTTTGGCGATCTCCTTGAGGGCCTTTTTGCACTCGGGGTCAGCCTGACTCTCGTCTGAGCACCCGGCGGCTGCCAGCGCCTCATGTGCTGTTTCCAGCGCTGTCGAGGCGAGGGCCGCATCGGCCGTGATGAGATAATCGATGGCTTCCCGGGCAGCGTTTTTCACCGTCTGGTCGGCCTTCTTCTTTTTTACGATCTTCATGAGGTGCTTAACCGCCTTTTTTTCCTCCTTGAACACCTTTTTGCCCTTGCGGGTCAGAGTGGAATCGGTCTCCCAGAGTTTAAGATCCAGGCTCTTTTCGATCGCCTTGATGGCCTTTGCGATCTGCCTGGACTCAGCGGCGTAGTCCGTCATAGCGTCGATGGCGCTCTCTTTGAAGTAGCGCGCTTCGGTTTGCACTTCAGCGGGCTCGAAGATGGCGAAAAGGGAGAAGCTGTCAACGTTGCCGCAGATGATGTCAGCATCCAGGTCCCAGAACGTGGGCGTAATCGGTACCCAGCCGCCCGGCCCCTGTCCTTCGTGGTGAGAAAACACCAGGTCTGTCTCGCTTGCGAAGGCAATGCCGCTGTAGTTGATACAAACCTCCACGGGGGGTGTAAAGTAGGCTGTGGTCGTCAGGTCGAAGCAGACAGGTGGGTCGCCCAGCTTGAAGCCGGTTGGAAATACTGTTGCGCAGTTGTATGACCGCAGGCCGGTTGTACCTTCAGTGTTGACCCTGGTGTAGGTCACGGTGACAGGCGTTGTTCCCGTCGTAATGTCTATTGGTTGAACAGTGACTGTGCTACCCACAGGGGTCTTTTCCACTTCGATGGCGCCAATATCGCAAGCCGGGCCCGCAGGGCGGGTTCTGCCGCGCTGGTCCGTCGTAAGCAGTACTTCATCGTGATCGGTGCAACCGGCCGGATTGCCGGCGTCGATGGCCGGGCTGCCTGGCAGCAAGAGGCGCACTTCGGTTGGCCTTCCGTAGTTGACCAGCGGGCTTAGTTCCGGGTCGCTGCCGGTTATATCCGTGCTGTCGATTCCGTCACAACCATTTATAATCTCAATCAGGTTGTAACCGCCTGAGGCCAGCGTGCCGGAGCAGTCCGGTGTCGGGTTAAAATCGATCCGAGTGCGGTCGACGTTGTCGGCCAGAATGCTGTTCTTAATGATGGCTGTGCTGCCGTCTTGGTTAGAAAGTCCGCCACCATCGTCGGCACTGTTGCCCGCCAACGTGGCGTTGCTCAGAGTCAGCATACTGGCAACGTTACGGATACCGCCGCCGCGCTCGCGTGCAGAGTTGCCGGACAGGGTGCTGTTGGTGACATATGCCGTGCCCCCCCAGCTGTAGATGCCGCCTCCATCTATAGTGGCGGAATTGCCGGACAGGGTGCTGTTGGTGATGATCAGCATGCCACCGTACCAGTTGTAGATGCCGCCGCCATATCTAGTGGCGGAATTGCCGGAAAGGGTGCTGTCGGTGATGATCAGCGTGCTACGGTCCGAGTTGAAGACGCCGCCTCCAGTTTCGGCAGAGTTTTCAGACAGGGCGGTCTGCAAGAGGGTCAGCGTGCCGTAGTTGCTGATGCCGCCCCTCCCGTTGCGGATATGTAGATCTTGCATGAGGACTGCGGCTCCGCTCGTGATCCTGAACACCCGATGGATGGCCGTGCCAGGAGCGAAAGCTCCCTGGATAATCGTGTCTTCGACCGGATTGCTCCCGTCCCCGCTGCCATACAGGTTGACGTCGTTGTTGATGATAAGTTCTCCATAGTGTGTATATACCCCTGCCGGAACAATGACATTGCGGGAATCGATAGCGGAATTGGCGACGGCGATGGCCTCGCGCAGGGAACAATCTGAGTCGCAGATCCCATCGGCGGTATCGGCCGTCTTGGTCACGATCAGAGGCGGTAGTTCCTCCGCTTCATATGCTCCAATGTCGCAGGTGGCCGTGCCGTCGCCGTTGCCGTCGGTCGGCCGGGCTGCGCCGCGCTGGTCGGTCGTAAGCAGGATGTCGTGGTGATCGGTGCAGCCGTCCGGGTTGCCGGCGTCGATGGCCGGGCTGCCTGGCAGCAATAGGCGCAATTCGGTTGGTCCTTCGTAATTGACCAGCGGGCTCAGCGCCGGGTCGCTGCCGGTGATGTCCGTGTCACTCATTCCGTCGCAGCCATTTATACTCTCAATTAGATTGTAGCCGCCTGAGTCCAGCGTGCCGGAGCAGTCCGGTGTCCGGTTGAAATCGGTCCGGGTGCGGTCGCGATTGTCGGCCAGAATGCAATTCCTTATATTGATTGTGCCGACGCTTTCGTTAAAAAGACCGCCCCCATCGTCGGCACTGTTGCCTGCCAATGTGGCGTTGCTCAGGTAAAGCGTGCCGGACCACCTATTCCAGATGCCGCCGCGTTCGCGTGCATAATTGCCGGACAGGGTGCTGTTGATGACATAAGCCCATCTGCGATTGTAGATGCCGCCTCCATCAATAGCGGAATTGTCGAACAGGGTGCTGTTTCTGATGATCAGCGTGGCCCTATTAAGGATGCCGCCGCCGTGGTCGTACCTGTAATTGGAGTGTGTGGAATTTTTGGACAGGCTCGTCTGGAAGAGGGTCAGCATGCCGTCATTATAGATGCCGCCCCCCCCCGTTGCGGATATGCACATCTTGCATGAAGACCACGGCCTTGCTCCTGATATTGAAAACCTGATAGGTGGCAGTGTCGGGAGAGACATTTGCCTGGATGATCGTATCTACGGCCGGATTGCCCCCGGCCCCGCCGCCATGCAGGTTGATGTACCTGCTGATGGTAAGAGGCTGGCCGAGTGTGAGTGTATATTCCCCTGCCGGCACGATGATAGAGTGTGTATCGGGGTGGTCGTTAGCGGTAGCGATGGCCTCGCGCAAGGAGCAATCAAAGTCGCAGATCCCGTCGTCGGTATCAGTCCACTTGGTCACGACCAGTGGGGGCGGTTCTTCGGATTTTTCATATGCACCAATGTCGCAAGTGGCCGTACCGTCACCGCTGCCATCAATCGGCCGGTCTGCGCCGCGCTGGTCCGTCGTAAGCAGGGTGTCGTTGTGATCGGTGCAGCCGTCCGGATTGCCGCCGTCGAGGGCCGGGCTGCCTTGCAGCAACAGGTGTGTTTCGGTTGGTCCGCCGTGGTTGAACAGCGGGCTCAGCACCGGGTCTCTACCGGTTATGTCCGTACCGTCGATTCCAGTGCAGCCATTGGTATTCTCAATCAGGTTGTAGCCGCCTGAGTCCAGCGTGCCGGAGCAGTCCGCCCACCGGTTGTTTGCCAGAATGCTGTTCTTAATGGTGGCTGTGCCGCCGCCTTGGTTAAAAATACCGCCACCGTCGTTGGCAGCGTTGTCTACCAAAGTGACGTTGCTCATAACAAGCATGCCGGACGACGTATTCAGGATGCCGCCGCCGCGCTCGGGTGCGTAGTTGCCGGACAGGGTGCTGTTGGCGACATAAGCTGTGCTAGAGTTGTAAATGCCACCCCCATCGCTAATAGAGGCGATATTGTAGTAAAGGATACTGTTGATGACGGACAGGGTGCCGGTGTTGAGGATGCCGGCTGCGGTTTCGGCAGAGTTATTATACAGGGCGGTCCGGAAGAGGGTCAGCATGCCGCCATCGTTAAGGATGCCGCCCCCTCCCCCGGTTCCGCCTTCCCCGTGGCGGATATGCACGTCTTGCATGAAGACCGCGGTCCCGCTCGAGACTTCGAATACCCGATAGGTGGCCGTGTAAGGAGCGACATTCGCCTGGATGATCGTGTCCACGGCCGAATCGTTCCCGGCCCCGCTGCCATAAAGGTTGACGTTATTGCTGATGGTAAGTTGAGTGCCAAGAGTAAGTGTATATTCCCCTGGCGGTACGATGATAGTGCGTGGATCGGGGCTTTCGTTAGCGATGGCGATGGCCTCGCGCAGGGAACAATCGGAGTCGCAGAGCCCATCGTTAGTATCGGCCGACTTCGTCACGACCAGTGCAGGTAATACTTCAGATTTTTCGTATGCACCGATGTCGCAGGTGGCCATGCCGTCGCCGTTGCCGTCGGTCGACCGCACCGCGCCGCGCTGGTCGGTTGTAAGCAATGAGTCGTCGTGATCGGTGCAGCCGTCCGGATTACCGCCGTCGATGGCCTGGCTGCCCGCAAGAAGCGCACGGGTGAGCGTAGGACCGCCGTTGTCGCCCAGTGGACCGAGCAGTGGGTCCACGCTCGAAATGTCGCCAGGACCAGACAGCCCGCAGGTGCCATCGCTGTCCAGGTTATAGCCGGTGGAAAAGGGAGTATCGGCAGAGCAATCCTCCAAGGCGTTGGAAGCCACAATCGTGTTCTTCAGCGTTGTGAGTCCGCCTGATGACACGACACCCGACCGTCTGTTGCCACTGACGGTGCAGTTTGAGATCGTAGCACTGTCATGGTTTGAGATACCACTACTGTTACCACTGATGGTACTGTTGGTGATAGTGGCGTTTCTAAGGTTCGAGATACCGCCACCTGTGTTGCCGCTGATGGTGCAGTTTGTGATAGCGGCGTTAGCCGAAACTGCCGCCGTGATTATGATTCCGCTACCAGTGTTGTCGCTGATCGTACAGTTGGTTAACACGCCGGTACCCTGGATCGCAATGGCAACGAGGCGTGTATTGTTGTTCACAGTGCTGTCAGTCAACGTCATCGTGCCGTTGATAAAGATCGCTCCGGCATAACCGGCGGTATTTCCGCTCACAGTTGTGCGGGTAATCGCGATCGACCCATTGCTATCGATCCCACCACCGTTGCCGGCGGCCGAGTTGCCGCTGACCATGCTGTCGGTGAGAGTAACTGAGCTTGCGTTGGTAACCCAGATCCCACCACCCTTCTCCGCCGTGTTTCCGCTGATAGCAACGTTGGTCAGCGTCATGGTGCTGGATAAGCATTGTATGCCGCCGCCGTTGCCGACTTGGAACGGTGTGCCGGAAACAGCCCCGTTTTGGATAGTCACTCCGCCGATGTCGACCGATGTATCGATGGCATGAAATACCCGGTCGCGCGCGTCGGCGTCGATGATCGTGGATGCTGCATCTGCACCGCTAATGCTCAGGTCATCGGTGATATCCAGATCGCCGGTGGCAGCACCGTCCTCATCACGTCCGTCAATCGTCAGCCTGTATGTGCCGGCCGGCAGGGTGACATTGTCTGCGCCGGTTAGGGCATTGGCCTCCTGGATGGCCGCCCGCAGGGTGCATTGCCCGGAGGCCGCGGCGCACACCCCATCTCCCGGATTCGTGTCCAGTTCATCCACAGTGCTGTTTACCGTGAAGGTGGCACCCTGTGCCGGTATTGCGATCATGCCCCCCAGAACAGCCAGCGCACCAATCAACATGCACTTCTTCAGCCGTGCTCTCATCTTCTGATTCATGGCCCCTATCCTCCTTATTCCTACTTCATTGCTTTCCGAGCATGTACCCAGGCCTTTTTGTAATGGCCGATGGCCTTGTCATACTTGCCCTTGCTGATTTGCTCTAGAGCCTTGTCTGTCTCGTTCAAGGCCTTGTCGATCTCCTTTTGACTGCTACCGGCAGCCATGGCTTCCTTTAATGCTGTTTGGGCCAGGCTGTTACTGATATCGACAATTGATTTGATAATACCCAGGATAGTCGGATCATGTATCTTTTTCAGTTTCCTGACAGCTTTTTTCTCCTCATCAAAAACCTTCTTACCCTTTTTCGTAAGGGTAAAATCGGATTTCCAGAATTTGGGATCGAGGCTGTTTTTCAGGTGCTCCAAGGCCTTCTCGATGCCTTTATCGCTTTTGTCGCTGCCGGTTGGCAGGAAGTTGGAAAGAATATCGATGACAAGTTCATTTCGCTCCCCCAGATGGTCTACCGGTGTCGCTGTGACCGTAACATCAACCTCCTCTCCTCCGTCGGGCACATCTGCACCATACAGTTCTACTATCCATTCACCGGCCTCAGGATTGATGACGGTATAAAACTCCCAGGTTGGACCATTATCGTGAACAACATCCGGATCTGTTGTATTGCGATCAATCAATCTTCCGGATGGTGAAATAAGGGTCATCTCGACATCACTCCCAGACCAGGCGGATGAGTATGTCATGCTTCGATATCCTGACGGTGCGCCAACCGGTACCGTTTCGGTTCCATCCGGAATAACGAATACGGGGATGAACGGTATGATAATATGCGTCGTGGTTTCCAATATGATGCCCGGTTCTCCATTTTCTCCCAAAGGAGCATCCAGGCAATCAGGATTGGGAATGTTTTGCTTCACTGAGCCTGCCGGGCCGGGTTCCTCTTGATTATTGAGCTCTGTTGGAGCAGAAACTCCAACCTTGTAAACGGCGGCCGATGCTCCGCCATGACCTCCGGCGCCCCCACCACCGGGACCGCCTCGGCCGCCATTGCCGCCACTGCCACTAAAATATGATGAACTTAACTCCTGTCCTGGACCACCAATTCCACCTTCACCTCCAGGGCCGCCGCAACCACCATAGCCGCCACGACCGCCCGGTCCGCCACCTTCTGTAACGATGCGGTTGTTTCTAACGACCGGTGATGCGTCACTCATAAAAATACCAAAACTGCCTCCCCCCGGATAGCCTGTTCCTCCGCCCGAGCCTGGATAGCCGCCGCCGCCACCGCCGCCACCGGGACCTCCAAAAAATGGAGCAAAGAGAAAACCTCTGCCGGCGCCGCCGCCACCGCCGCCGCCGTAACCACATGTCCCGAGTCCCCCTTCCGTTCCAAGAATGCCACGCCAATTATCGTTTTCAAGGACTCCCTCACGGTTATCACTTTTTTGTCCTGTGCCGCCAAAATCGCCAGCTGGTCCGGGATCCCCAGGGAATCCGTCCTGAGCTGCTGCTGTACCGGGATTACCTCCTTCTCCACCATAACATCTAAACCAGACCGTTATCAGCTCGCAGAGGCCGCCGTCTTTTCCGTTTTGGCTGAATCCAAGCAAGCATGAATCTCCTCCTCTGCCGCCGTCACCTGGACAGGAAAAAGCACCACTTCCCCCACCGCCCCCCTTTACATGAGCATGCCGCACACCACCATCATACCCGTCATGACTATATTCATAATGAGGTTCTTCATTTCCGCCAGGGTCACCATCCTCTCCTTTAACACCGGCATTCCCGTCAAAACCGTCAGCACCATCGCCGCCTTTCCCGGCTATGATGGTATTATTTTGAATAATCAGATTGGGGCCGATATCACGCAGGTAGAATGCAATCGAATTTTCCCCAAAACCTCCATCGACAGCCCCATCTTCACCCTTTGCGGATCTGATGGTCAGTCCGTCAATGACGGTTTTATCAGTGATGTTGCCTGAGGCCCTAAGAGCAGTAGCTGCGCCGGAGATTATGGTTTCGCCCGCTGCAGTACGGGTCCATGCATAATCCGGGCCGGCCGAGAATCCCCCATACATACTCACGCCATTGCCTATGGTTAAGGTTGAACTGCTGTTTACGTATTCGCCTTCGTCAATGTAGATATCTTTGGGCGGGGGCAAAGGGAAACGGCATAGTCCATGGATACACCTCGCAAGCTCAAGGGCTCTATCCAAGTTTTGTACAGGAGCTTCCATGGAACCATCGTTAGTGTCATCTCCCAGGGAAGAAACGAAGATTGCATTATTTTTGTCCTCCAGGACCGTTACCATAACCTCATCTGAATCTGAGTTTCCCATTGAATCTGTTACGGTTAAATGGAGCCTGAAGCTACCGACAACATGAGGCGCAGTAAAGCCCGGCCTGGCTTGAAAAAAATCATCCAGGAGAAGCCTTGGTCCAAGAGGATAAAGGGGGCTACTGGTCCAACGATAATCCAATGTGTCCCCGTCAGGATCATAACTATCCGAGGCGTCCAGCGTGCCTGTGTCGCCGAAGCTGACAATCTGGTCGGGTCCTGCGTCGGCGATCGGAGACGCAGGAGCAGCAGCCCCTACAACTAGCCACGATCCGTGTCTATCGTTCGCATTGCTGCCTGGCACACCCCCACCCAAAGCCTGGTCGCCCTTCTTCCGTGGACAGGTCAGCGCCTAAACCCGCGGTCGTTGCCCAGTCCTGGCCTTGCGGAGCGCTGTGATCAATATGACCGACCACGTAATCAAAAGGACTACCGTCGGCCCGGCGACCTGCACCGATTCCCGTTACGCCGACGAAGGCCATGAGGTCTATAATCGGCTGGAAATTTTCACTGGTAAATTGAGAGACGGTCCCGGTGTTAATACCGGCGTTTTGCCAGAATGCCATCACTTCAGCTTGAGTGGCCAGGCGAAATCCTTCAAACCGCCCCCCAGGCTGCAACTCTAACAGAATCTCTTCGTGTGAGTAGGGCGTCGATAGGGTCACGTCCAGCCATCTCAAGCCGGTGGCCGTGTCAAATGTGATTGCCTCAAGGCCGAACGAGTTATCCTCCGCGATCAGATCCGCCCCGGCACTTTTTGTGAAAACGGATAGGACCATCGTACAGATCAGCAAAGTTGCGACGAAGAGTCTGCCCCCAGGATATCTCATGCCTCCCCTCCTTTCATTCAAGGATGCTTAAACCTATATGAGGAAGTCTGATAAAAAAAATTGAAAGTCATATGAAATACTAAATATTAAGAAAAGGTTTGAATATGCTCGGCAGTAGAAATAGCGCGGCGACTCCGGCAACCGCCCCGAACTTCTATCTTCTTGCCCACACATACAAGGTATCGCTAACACAGGTTTTTTAATCCTGAATTATTACCGATACGATGCTCTCGAGATTTATTTTTCAGACTTCGATATAATAGCTTTAGGCCTTTATCTCATAGGAGGGTTACAAGAAGGTTACAAAAGAAAATGTTGTATGCTCGCTGAAAAATAAGTCCAACTATTTGATATCAAGATGCATTCTGGAATGGGTGCGGAGGCATGAAATTCTTTTTGGTTTTTTTGGAAAAGTTGACCTGAAATCCGGGCTCGGCTCTGTTGAATGTGCCTTTAGCCCCGATCCGGTATGCGGGTCAGGTTTCAAGGATCTTTTTGTAAATAGAAGTGGTCATCTCGTCAGGCGCCGTGTCAAGGCCGCTTTGCAGGGCGTGCCTGCATTGCGCATAGACCTTCAACGCTTCGCTTCGCCTGCCCCGATTTGCATAGAGGATCATGAGCCGCTGATAAGCCTTTTCCGAAAGGGGATCACTCCGCACAACTTTTTTGTAGCAGGCGATGGCTTTGATTGCGGCCCCACTGCTTTCGTAGAGCTCGGCTGTCTTGTGCAGGAGTTCAATATATGCTACCCGCAATTCCCGCCTTTTTATGTCCGCCCAGGGTGTATAAAGATCCTGGACCAAAAAATCTCCCCGGTAGAGTTTTGCGGCCATTTCGTAAAGGGATAGGGCCTCTTTGATCTCTCCGTTTTTCTCCCTGATTTTTCCATTTTCATATAGAGATAAAAATCGATCCACATCGACATGACACAGCTCCCCGTCCAGGGATATGAAACTGTCTTTTAGATGGATATAGGCGGATCCGAAGGTCTTGTCCGTACCGGAATCCAGGGCCTTCCGCAGGCGGTGCAGGGTGACCTTGAAATTCTTGCCGGATGCTTCGGGGCTGCCTTCCGGCCAGAGATCCTCGATGAGGATTTCCCTTGATACCCTGTCGGGGCCTCGGGCGACAATGGCCTTTAAAAGGAGTTTGGGCTGGCTTCCCTGCCACTTTTTATCCTCGATTAAAACACCATTCCGCAGCACCTCAAAGCCTCCCAGAGTCTTGATCCCTATGCGGGGCAGGCCGGCACGGTGAATTGTCCGTCGAATCTCTTCGGCTTTGTTTCTGATTTCGGGTTCGGCATTCTGCAGCAGTCGCTCGATGGCTGGCCCGGCCCGGGCGGCATAGCGGGTGGCAAGAAGGTGGGACGCATACTCCTCGGCCTCCTGGACCTGTAATTCAATGGCAAGCCTGCAAACCCTCACGCTGTCTGCCTGCCTCAGGAACGCGAAGTGAATATATCCTTTTTCCCGGGCAATCTCGAAGCCTGCCTGAAGATGCGTTGCTGCCTCGTCGGTCCGGGCCTGCTTTGATTTTAGAAGCGCCATGCCAAAGTGGGCCTGGACCAATAGAAAATAGTTTGACACGGTCTCAAAGGAACCCATGGTCTCAGAAAGTTCCTGCTCGGCCGGGGCGTCATATTGAAGATGAGATGAGATCAGAACCCTTATGATTCTGGTCCAATTCAAGTGCCATTCCAAAGGGGTTCCGGAGGACAGAAGGGCCTCCCTTGAGCTGATGATGGACGCTTTCGCCTTTTCAAAGTCCCCTTTAAAATAATAATTAAGCGCCAATATATTGTAGACATCCACACGCAGGATCTTGTTGTCGTCCGATGCTGTCAGGTGCGACAAAAATTGGCCGATTTCTTCGGCTTTTTTAAATTGCTCACGCTGGACGCTCAACATCAGGTCGATTACCTGCCCAATGGCGTAAAAAAAGATCATACCTCTTTCTTCAGCCTCATCCCGGGCCCAGTGACAGGGCTTGCGGGCCTCTTCAAGATCTCCCCGCAATATCAATAGCTGACTGTAAAAAAGGGAGTATAATATTCGTAATTCCGGGTGAACGCATTGGTTGATTAACGGATCCAGTTTTAAATGTATTTTGTCCGCCCGGGAAAACGCTCCCATAAACGCAAGACTCTGCATGGCAAAGATCAATGCATTGACCTGAAGGGTAATATCCCCCAAATCTTTTGCCAGCAAGTAGGCTTGCTGACGGGCATGAAACCCCCTTAGCATGTCGCCTTCCTGGTATGAATACACAATGCCGATCTGGGTCCAGAGGAGCGCCTTTTCATAGGGGTATTGGTGGGACTTTAGTGATTGCAGCAGCGCTTCGGCCTCCTGTATCAAATCAACCACAGGGACAAGCTCCCGTCCCCTCAAAGATGTGGCTTCGATCAAATGTGCCAGTGACAGCAGGTACCCGCTCATATTTTTCTTTTTTTTGAAAAGGTCAAGGGCTCTGGCCAGACTGGCCATGTTCTCCTGAAGATCCCCGAACCGCCTGGTCACGGACAGATAGAAAAGCAGCCAAGGATTGACCTGGACCAAGTCCTCGGGCAGGACCTGAAGCCATTTAGACAGGTCGCCGGTGCGGCCCATTTGTAGAAGATCCATGCCGATACATTCGATTGCAGATGCTGCTTCGGGATAGGCCCGGGCCGCTATAAAGTATTTTAACGATTCTTCCAACTCACCCTTCTGCTCTAAAAGGGCGCCGGCCTTGAGAAATAGGGCACTCCGGGTTTCACTGTCCAACTGGGATGCCATTTTGGCCTGGAGAAAATCCCTGAACATTTGATGGTATCGGAACAGCCGGCCTTTTTGTCGGCCGTAAACCGATACCACAAAAAGGTTTCTGCGGTTCAGATCGTGGAGAATCTTTTCAACACCTTCGATTCCTGTAAAATCCTCTATAAACCCAGGGTCAACAGTTTCAAACATAGCTGATTTGATAAGGAAATCCTGAATCAGTGACGGCTGCAAAGAAAATATCTCTGCTTCGAAGTACTCAAAGACCTGTGTTTTAAATTGCGCATTCGAAAGTTCGGAAATGTATTCATTTTTTTTGTCTTCCGGCAAGCGGTCCAGGTGCTCGCAAAGCAGGATCAGGCCGCCGATCCAGCCCTCTGAAGACTGATGAATCTTTTTTAATTGCCGGTTGCTGAAAGCGATGCCTCTGATTTTGCGAAAAAATACCTTAACCTCCCCCGCCCGAAAAGCAAGCTCATCATTGTCCAGAACCAGTGCTCGCCGACTCACTTTCAGCCGTTGGATATCCAGAGGGGGTACTACCCTTGAGAGCATGATAAGGCTTATGCCGGGCGGCACACTCTCGAGCAGGGTCTGAAGAAAGCGCATTGCGGGAGCATCTACCGGGAGGCGATCAAGCCCGTCTAAAAATATCTGTAGCGGGGCGCTTAGGCGCTCAAAGACAGCATTGGTCCATTCGCGATATAGGTGTATGGCGTCCCGCGGTCCCATTGAAAAGGCCGGATAACTAAAAAGGGTAGAAAGATCGGCTTCGGGCAGTGCGTGTTGACAGGATTGCACCAATAGGTGAAAAAGGTTGACCGGGTCGGCTTCATCCGGGCTCAGGTTTGTCCAGGAGAAAGGGATTCTGGATCGCTGCGCGTAGGAAGCGGCCAGGGTCGATTTGCCCTGGGCGGCCCTGCCCAGAATGAGGATTAGTTTTTTGTCCTGGTTTTGTTCCAGGCGCTTGATCAGACGGGGGCGCTCCACAATGTGGGATAAGCGCGGGGGTGTGATTTTGGCGAGGTTTAGGGTGGTTTTCATTCTGCTGCCCTGAATCTAATGTAGCAAAATATACGAGACTCGCTAAAATTGATAGCCGGCGTAAAATTAGTAGCCTAAACTCAAACCGATTATAATGTATTGATCCAACTTATACTTATTCTTGATAAGATTGCCGAGTTTTTAATGTTCTTCTTTTAACAACTCAAGAAGACTTTGGACGGCAATGCGTGTTCCTGCGATGCAGTATTTTCCAAAGTGTATTTTCGAATCAATAGTTATTTTATCTATTATTTTACGACCTCGCATGTAGATTCAGGTACAGTTTTTAGCGGTACCTTATTACGTTTTGAATAATTTTTCAAACAGGATGAGAAATTCAAAGGCTCATTCACTCAGTGCGCTGAAAATTTCAGATCAACCCATATATAATCTCAGCAGCAGGATCACCGCCGAAAGGGCAAACAGGGCCGGCAGCAGCATGGCCCGGATTTGTGAACCGGTGTCGGGCAGAATATCCTCGAGAGCCAGAAAACCGCGCTTGATCCCCAAATATAATCCGGCCAGAAGGATAAATCCTTGAATGACCGGTATCCAATCCGGCAGCAGCGGTTTGAAATGGGCATCGGCGGTTCCCAAAAGATCCCATCCCAATCCCAGGGGATCGGAAAAAACCGAGATGATATAGCCGTAGTTGACCATAATGGTCGGCAGGCTGAAGGCGATCCAGGCACAGATGCCGACCGGGATCAGCGTATAGGCCAGCCGCAGGGTCAGCAAGCGGCGGTTAACATCGGCTCCTGCCAGACGTCCGGCGGCTTTGGTCACCAGCATAAAAATACCCGGCACGATCAGCAGGGCTGAACTCCAGATGGCGGCCAGGTAGATGAGAAAGGGGACGAACTGTCCGCTTTCGGTCACATTGGCGGCATCCTTGATACCCCCCCACGGTCCCAGCATGATGATACTGAAGGCCACGGCCACCACCAGCATGATCATGACGTTGAACATTTCGTCATAACCCTTCAATTTTAGATCCGAGCCGAATGGTCTCACAAAAAAACCGACGTTGTCCTTCGGACAGCTTTTGATACATTCGGTGCACAGCCCGCAGTAATTGTTGCGGCTCATGTTGCCGACATACTGATTCCAGGAGCAGGCCCAGCCCCCGGTTGCGCCGGTGAAGCAGGACTTGTCCTTGTGTTTGATGCAGACTTCGGGATCGATAGCGCGCACTTCGGTCATCGAGGCCATCGAATAGGTGCCCAGAAATCCGCCCACCGGGCACAGGTAGAGGCAAAACACGCGGTGCCGGAAAATCAGCGCCAGGATCAGGGTGCCCGCCAGTATGATGAGAAAGACTATGGCGGTTGCCAGGGGCCGCGTGATCAGGATCATGCCGAAGGAAATCAAGGCCAGAAACAGGATATTCTGCAGCCAGATGTTGCGCAGCTTCCTGGGCCAGTCTTTCTGGAGGCCCAGATAGCGGTGGTGCAGTCGGCGCAAGGGTTTTTCAAAATATTTGACAGCCGTCAATCTTTTGCGGGACAGCCACTCGGCCGGTGCCGGCAGCGGGCACATCAGGCACCACAGTCTTCCGCCCAGGGGCACCAGGACGGCTTTGAGGATAAACCACCACAGGATCCAGACAAAGACGATGGCAATGTTGCGGTTGCCCACCGGACTGCCCCACAGGCTGCTGAGAATAAACAGGTAAAAGACGATAAAATTCGGTAAAAGAAACCAGAATTGAAAACCGCGGTGCATCACCAGCCTTTTCATCCACAAAAATTTCTCCAGGAGGTTGCTCCGTTTCAGCCGCCTCGGATTGCGAAGATGTGAGAGGATAAAGGCGGTAAAAACGACCCAGACGGAGAGTGCCAGGAAAAAATGATAGGGCGTGTTGGGTCTAACAATAAGTTCGCCGGACATGAAAGGGTGCAGATTGCCGCAGGTTTCGGTGCAGCGAAAAATAAATTTTCCCGATCGCCGGGCCCTGAATTTGACCGAAGACACCCTGCTCCAGTTGGTATGCAGGTGGCCCTTGTCCGCCATCCAGCCATGCTTGCGGAAGGTGGTGCCTTTTCGGGCGATCAGCTCGACGGGGTAGCCGTCCAACTGCAGGCCGTGGGTCACATCCGAGGTGGAAAACTGCAGGATGACGGTGTCGCCCTTGTTCACCACGATGCGGGAAGGCGCGTAGGCGAACCGGGCAGCGTCAATGGCGATGTGCCGGGTCCTGGCGCTCGTCGGCAGCTGGGCAATGCCCAGTGGAATCAGCAGGGCCAGCTCGAGACTGAAGAGGATCAGAAAAAAGGCTTTTTTTTTGCTCATTTAACTACCCGGTGACGAAATCCGCTCGCGGACGATCAACGTTCCTGTCATGTGCTGATGGATATCACCGCAAAATACCGTGCACGTAAAAATGAACCGGCCGGCTTTGTCGGCCGTAAATGGTACATAGACCGTCTTGCCCGGTTTGATGCCTCGGGCAACATAGATACCATAGGCCTTCAGGCTGAAGCCGTGGGTTACATCGGCACTGCGCAGTTTGAGGACAACTTTATCGCCTCTGGACACCTCTATAACTGGTTTTACCGGTGGCCCCTGATCACGCCACAGGGATATGATGTCGTTGGCCCGCACCTCTCCGAGGACCCATCCCCGGCCGGCGGTTCCGGTGAGCGCAAATTCCCTGGTGACGGAATCAGATGGGGCCGGATTCAGGTGGCGGTCGTAGGCGCGGATGCCGAAAGGCAGGCCGATGACGGTCGCCAGCAGCAATATAAAGTAAATGACATCTCGTTTGTCTGGGCTCATGCGTTGGGAATGGTTGGTTTGGAGTTGAACACCGCTGTCGGGACGGTTCATTGCACCGACAATGGCAGGCTATTCGCTAAATTAGCAACAATCCGACTTTGCATGGGTCTTTAAACATTTTGCAGAAACGCAGGTCGGCGGCATTGACTTAGATCAAACCGGTACGCAACACAATCAAAAAAGGCAGGGTCAATTTGGCCCTGCCTTTTTTTAAAAACCAAGGAGTTAATCAATTTCAAAGTTGCGCATCGGTGGGCAACACCCTAATGCGGCAGCATCTGGGTATCAATCACATCTTTTATTCTCCTGCAGCCCTTCATCCCTTACCACGAAATGTAGCGCACATTGACCAGGGCACCGATCAGTAAAAACAATCCGGCGGCCACCGCGGCGAAGCCGAACACATAGGCAATCACCCGCTGCAGCGGCATGGCTTCTGAGACCAGGACCCCTTCCAGTTCACCACTTTGACTGAGCCGACTGATCCAGGCCGGTCTTTCGTGCTGGGCGGCTTCCAGATCGGCGCTGCCTTCGAACATGGTGTGATCCATGGGAAAGTTGTGGCGGCGCAGATGGGCGATAAAAAAGTGGATAATAAACAAATGCCCCATGGCCAGGATGGCCTCGATGCGATGGATCCAGAAGGCCACATTCAGTCCCCAGCCGGGCATGTAGCGGGTGGCGACAAAGGGGAAGGCCATGATCAGCCCGGTGATACCGATTATCGTCATACCCCAGAAAACGGCCCAGTAATCGAATTTTTCCCAGTAGCCCCAGCGGTCGAACTGCGGCAGTTTGCCGAATCCCAGGAACCAGGCGATGTGCTGGAAAAAATGCTTGATATCGGTCGGTCTCGGGATCAGAGAGTCGGGACCGAACAGGCTGCCGGGAAATCTGCGCCAGTTGATTTTAAACAGCATGTACAGCGCGTGCACCGCCAGACCGCAGAGCATGACAATGCCCACGTAAATGTGAACGCTGCGGGCAGCGTCGTAGCCGCCGAACAGTGCTCCCAGATTCTGGCCCCAGGGAGTTTGACCGTACATCCGGGCCAGGCCGGTGGCGGCCTGGATCAGAAAGGAGAGCATCAACAGCAGGTGAAACACGCGCTGCAGGGGCGTAAACCTTTTAATCCTTGTCTTGGCTGTCGGACTCACTGGTTTTCTTCTCCTTTTTCATGAACAGTTCACGGATACCCCACATGATTGTGTGCGGCAGAAACAGCACGAAGGTGCCCACCGCAATGGCCACCATGGCCCAGAAGGCCACCGACAGGACCGGAAATTCCTGAAAGGTGCTGGCAAGGGCCGGATTGGGCTCGTGCACCACATAACCCGCGTAGGACGCGCTGGACCCCTCGTGGCACTTGGCGCAGACATAGGCGTGGCGGCGGATCGGGTTCATGGGCGAATAGTAATGGTCGAGGCTGGCGATGGGCTCGCCGCCGTGGCATTGCCGGCAGGTCAAATTTGCCCTGACCGTGTGCAGGTTTCTGACCTGCTCGACGTGGCACTCATCGCAGCGGCGGCGTTCGTAGAATTTGATCCCCTGGTGCGAGTCGGCCAGACGGGTTCGAACCCGCACTTTGGCGGCTGCCGGGCTGTAGCGGAAAATGCCCCTGGCCACGCCGGGAATTTCAACAAAGGGCATCTGCCGGCGGGGTTTGACCTCATATTCCTCATAATATCCGGTGCTGGCCTCGCGGTCCTTGTAGCGGCGGATTGCGGAAGCGACCTCCTCCTGGGCTGCCCCCGGCGGCGGCAGGAGCATGACTCCCGCCGCCAGCACGGCCGCACAGAGGAAATACACTGCTCGGATGGTTGTCTTGTTTTTCATTTCAGACTCCTGCACGATTACTTGGCGCGTTGATAGCCGATGGGATCAATGGGTTGTCCCGTGGGCTTGGGCAGTTTTGCCAGGGCTTTCCATTCACGATCGAGCTTTTCGAGATCTTCGTTTTTATGTTTGTGGCAGGTCTGACATGAGTTGGGTACCTTGGGATTGTTGAGCGTATCCTCAGGCAGCAGGGCGACAAACACATGGCTGTGGATATCGCCGGATTCAGCACTCTTGGCGATTCTCGGCATGTGACAGCCCACGCAGTTGGCAAAGGAATGAATCGAATGGGCCATGTTCTGGTTGACCTGGACGTGGCACTCGAAGCACTGCCCGGAGCCAGCGGCGTAAGTTTGTGAGCGGGTCGGCGCCATGCCGATCTGGTGCACGAAATGACAGGAGGTGCAGGTCACTCCTTCCTTGGCGTGTTTGGACTGCTTCCAGTCGATGTACTGCTGGTGATGGCCCTTGGAGAATTCGTTGGCATAGATATACTTGACATTCCCGGCCTCCAGAGAAACGGATTTGTAATATCTTTCCAGGGCCTTGCCGGGCTCGTAACCCACCGGCCAGCCCGAGCCTTTTGCCATGGTTGCTTTGCCGCGGTTGTGGCAGGATCCGCAGATTTCGACCGCCACCCCCATGGTCAGCTTGGCCGGATTGACGATGGTCTGGCGTTTTTCGAACACAGCCGTCTTGGGCAGCGCGGCATGCCAGGAACCCTTGCCGTGGCAGGCTTCGCAGGAGACGCCCGGCTCGTTGAACGTATTTTTTTCAAGGTCGACACCGGTGGCGTGGCACCCTCCGCACTTTAACAGCCATGGTCGCTTGTCATAGTCGTGCTCATGGTAATTGACCCAGCGATCCGTATCGGCATTATACTGAATGGGTGAAATAAACAGCTCGCCGTTCTTCTCGATCAGGTAACGCTGCTTCCATTGGCTGCCGATGGTGTAAAGTATCTCTTCTTGTTTGGGCACATAAATCTGGTCCGCCGGTACTTTGAGCTTTTTGCCCAGTTTGGCCAAATCCTCGCGGATGCGTTTTTCCTCGATGGGAACGATGATGGCGTCCTCATTTTTCTTGGCATCCTGCAGCATGCGGCTGTGCATGGTCATTTTCCAGGAATCATAGTGTTCCAGGTGGCACATCTTGCACGTATCGGCTCCCACATAGCTTTTCGGCTGGGACGTAATGGCATCAACGTCGATCGGCGGTTCGGTGCCGCAGGCCATTAAGATGAACCCCATCAAGCCCAGCAACAAAACGGTTAACAGTGCTTTTCCCTTCATTGTCTTCCTCCTTGGTTTATTTTACCTTATTTAATATGCCGAAAATGACTTAGGCTTGGAACTTGGACGCGTTGTTTTCGAAAATCGACTTGAGCCAGTAACCCAGTTCATCGGTATCGACCGGCTCGGCCAGGCAAACGGATATATATTCTCTCAAGGCCTCTTCCAACTCGGGGTGAAACTGGCGTTTGGAAACGGCGATGATATTGATCGCGGGATTATTGCGTTTCAGGTCCCTGAGTGTTTTGTTGGTCACCGCAATATTGTCCAGATTCAATACCACCGCGCGGCAATTTGCTTCGGCCGCGTATCGATCCATATTTGCCAGAGAATTCATCGGAGTGGCCGTATAGGTGTTGTCATTTAAAAATGCAACCAGATCCTGGCTTTGAGCGGTGTCAGCATCCAGCACGATGACCTCTTTTTCTCTCATCGGGCACCGGTTCCTCTCTCGGTGAAGTGCCACTTTGACAGGCAGCATATCTTGATATCATGCATCTATTTCGCAATTTTTATGCCACAAAGCGGTATTTAGGCGGGAGACAGGGGCTGGGAAGGGAGGGCTTCCGGGAGGTCTCGGTCTAACATTTTAAGATCACATGGAAAAGTAGACCTCCTTTCAACCCGGAAATATTGAGGTTAGTGGTCAAGCTGCATTTTTGTTCGAAAACCAGAGTCTTTAATTGAAAGCCCGATTTTGCATCGATATGACACACAAATACTGGGAAAATTATTATACAAAATAATAACAGATAGTTAACTGTGTGCCAAATTGGAGCACCTTTTAAAGGATTGATGCATCAAAATCGAATTTGTTACACAATTTAACCGTTGCCAGGTTCAGGATTCAGCGTTCTGGGTTATCCAAATTAATAATTGCGAGCGGGAGCAAAGTAATCGCTAGGGATGAAGGAATTAGAGGTTCTGATCTGACAACAACCCAGAACCTTTGAACCTTGAACCCAGAACGGCAGCCACACAATATTCCGATTAGGCGTGCTGGACTTGGGTAGTCAGGATCGTTCAGTGAATGGTGGGGGAGCTGATCTGGTATTTTTTGAGTTTGCGGTATAAGGTGTTGCGACTGATACCCAGCCGGCGGGCGGCTTCTTTCTTGTTCCAGCTGCACTCGGTCAGCACTTCCCTGAGCAGGCGGGCCTCGTTTTCCATCATCGTGCCGGGAGAGCCGCTTTCGGTGCCAGCATTGGAATTCTTGAGAAGGGCCGATGGAAAATCCGAGATTTCAATCCGTCGGCCGTGGGCCAGCACGACCGCGGCTTCGATGCTGTTTTCGAGTTCACGGACGTTGCCGGGCCAATCATAGTCAAGCAGCCGCCGCATGGCTTCGGGACTGAATTCCGTTATCTTCTTACCCTGCTCGGCGGCATAGCGTTGCAGGAAATAGCGGGCCAGCAGGGGGATGTCATTGCGCCGTTTTTTGAGCGGCGGCAGGTAAATGGGGATCACGTTGAGGCGGTAATAGAGATCTTCGCGAAAACGGCCTTCCTTGACGGCCTGCAAAAGGTCCTTGTTGGTGGCCGCGATGATGCGGACGCTTACTCTTAGGGTTTGTTCGCCGCCCACGCGTTCAAATTTCTGGGTCTGGATGACCCGCAGCAGCTTGATCTGGGCGGAAGGCGGAATTTCCCCGATTTCATCCAGAAACACGGTCCCCCCGTCGGCCTGCTCGAAGCGACCGGTTTTTTGCCGGACGGCACCGGTGAAAGCCCCCTTTTCGTGGCCGAAGAGCTCGCTTTCGAGCAAAGTGGCCGGATAGGCGGAGCAGTTGATCACCACAAACGGTGTGTGATTGCGGAGGCTGTTTTGATGTATGGCGGCGGCCACCAGCTCCTTGCCGGTGCCGCTCTCGCCCTGGATCAGAACCGTGGTGTCGCTGGGGGCGATGTCTTCAATCAGCTTGTAAATCGCCTGCATCTTGGGATCTTTGCCGATGATACCGCAATATCCGGTGGTGACGTCGATGCGCTTTTGAATGTGAAGCATTTCCTCTTCGTGAAGCACGGCCCGCTTGATCACTCCGGATGAGTGATTCAGTATCAGATGAATGACTTCCAGCTGCTTGACGTCGCAATCGCAGCTGCCGGGACAGGACACCATCATGGCACCCAGGAACCGTTTTTCGTGGTAAACCGGAAAGGCCGCCAGCCGGGCGGCGGACTGAAAGGCGGCCGGCAGAAGACGCGATTTGAATGCCCCCCTTTTGACGAAATTAATCCCCTCCAGCTGCTTCAAAACGGGCAGGCTGTCTTCGAACGAATCCCTATCGAAGATCCTGTTTTCACCCCCGCAGAAAACGAAAAGGGATTCCCTGTTGGTGCCGAAAATAAAGAGGGCCAGGTCGCTGCAAGCCACCAGCTCCTGGAATTTGTTGATCAGATAAGCGGAGACATCCTTGAGGCTGGAGCGGGCGCCGATTTGCTGAATGATTTCAAAAGAACTCCTTATCTGGCGATAGGCCTGGTCCAGTTCGGCGGCATTTTGCTCCAGCCGCCGGGTGCGTTCGCTGATACGGCGGACCATATGATTAAAGGATTTCGTCAACCGGCCGACCTCGTCGCGGCCGGCCCGTTCCAGGCTGAGTTCCATATTTTCCTCGGTGACGTTTTCGGCGGCTTCGGCCAGAGCCGAAAGCGGTCGCGTGATGCGCTTGATAAACAGGAAGGTTGCGCCCAGGGCCAGGATCAGAATTCCCAGAGTGATGCCGGTCATTTGCAGCCATAAGTCTAAAACCTGTTTCTGGTAAGGTTTCTCCGAGAGGCCGATGCGCAGCACCCCGGCTTTGCCGGAAAAGATCGGCCAGGCAATATCGAGAAAGGTATCACCTGTTTCCGTGCGGATGCGTTTAAAACTGCCCCGTGCGCTGTCCAGGGGGGAGTTGAAGTCGACCAGATTCACCGGGATGCCTTCCGGGAAGGTGTGGGCCAGGATTTGGCCGTCTTTGCGGATAAACAGGTAAGAGACCGAAGGATTGCTGTGCAGCTGGTGGTTTAGTAGATTCTGGAGACCGATCAAATCGTTGATCAGTATTTTGTTGGTGGCCTCCAGCGATACGGCTCGGGAAAGATACTCACCCTGGGTGACGGCCGCCCGCTGCAGGCTTTGGCTGAAGCGGTTGGTTTCCAGCAAAGATATGAGCAGTCCGCTGCCGATCACCAGCACCGCGACGGCGAGGAGCAATTTGCTTCTCAGATAATGGAATTTCATGGTTTACTCGACTCGGAGGTTGCAGGCCTTTTTCATGGCGATAATCGAATCGTACCATTTATTCTCAGGGTGCAGGAAACGATCGATCATCAATTCGTCCAGAATTTTCCGGCCATCCGGATCCGTGTGCATGGTCATCAGCAATCGTTGAATGTCTGTTTTAAGCTGGCTGGAAAGGTATTTTGAAGCCACAACGGGCGGGTTGCCGAAGGGCTGCGATTTTTTGATGATGCGGGTGTTGGATGTAAAGGTTGGATTTTTGTGGTTGAAGTACTCCCAGATCTGCTCATGGACGGCGGCTGTGTCCACCAGGGACGTGGCCACCGCCATGATCGAGTTGTCGTGACTGTGAGTGTAGATAATTTTGCCGAAAAAGTCCTCAGGTCGCTTCTGCTGCTGCACCAGCCAGTAGGTCGGTACCAGTTTGCCGGTATTGGACTCCGGATCGGTAAACGCGAATGTTTTGCCCTTAAGATCCAGCAGCCGTTGGAAGGGGCTGGTTTGATTGACGATTAAATAGGAGTGGTATGAATGCTTGCCCCTGACCTGGGGAACGGCCAGGGCTTCGAAGCCGTAATTCTGTCGACCGCTGGCATAGGGCCCGGAGCAAATAAAGGCCAGGTCGATTTTTCCGTTTTTCAGCAGCTCATTTATTTCGTTGTAGGTTTTGCGCTGGATGAGCCTGATTTCCCGGCCCAACCGGCCGGCGATGAAATCCAGCAGCTGATGATAGTAGACCACGGATTCCTGGGCTGAAATCATGGCGGCAACCGCCACGCGGATTTCCGAGCCTTCTACCAACCCCTCTCCCGGCAGATCAACAATCATCTTCTTGGAAAAATCAATGTAGGCCGGCTCCTGATCGCTGGAGCAGCCGGCAAAAAAAACCACGGCGCAAGTTGCCAAAACAAAGAAAAACCGGCTACGGATAAGAAGATCGGCAGTCATGTGTTTTACGGTAAAGCGTGACATGATGAAACCGCTAATAAAGAATTTGAAGTCAGGATCGCAGGGTAGATGAATATCGAATTTTCTCGATACCACAATGTGTTAACATAATCAAGAGGCTTTATGCATGGCAGCAGGGTTAGCAGTCTTCGGGCAGATGTCGAACCGGGTCGCCCGTTTCACCGGGCTGTTGAAAAATGGCGGAGAAGATGTCGTCGTCGGCGGCGATGCACGCTTTTTTCAGCATCCGGTATTTCTCCAGAAGCGCCTTGCCTTCCTTTGAAAGCCGCGAGCCGTCCCTGCGGTCGGTATGTACGATGACGGTATCCAGATGCTTTTCCGTGGCTTTGATTTTGCTCCAGATGGCCTTGTAGGACATCTTCATAATTTTGGCGGTCTGGTTGATGGATCCGGTTTTTTCGATGTTTTCCAGAATCTCCATGCGGCCCTTGCCGATGATGGCATTGTCATGCTCGTCCACAATCCATTGGCTTGATTTTAGTTTTAGTTTCGCCATCTGAGAATCCTTTTAACAGGACAGACTGAGCAGAATAGTCTCACGCCAAGGCGCAAAGACACCAAGCAAAAAAAAGAAAAGAGCTTTTAATACATAATAATTTTTTCGTTGCGTCTTGGCGCGAGGAATTCAGCATGTCAATTTTTTCCAAAAGGACAATGCGGATAAACGCATTCTTCGCAATCCTTGCACAGCCCGCCGTGGCCCAAAAACGCCAGCTCGGCCTTGCCGATATGCTCACCGGCCAGAATCCGCGGCAGCACCAGGTCCAGCACCGTTATGCGGTGATACATGCCGCAGGCTGGAACACCCAGCAGCGGGACATCTCCGATATAGGCCGCCAAGAACATCGCCCCCGGTAACACCGCCGAACCGTAGTGCATCTGGGTCGCACCGGCCATTTGAATCCCCTTGCGGGTGACATCGTCCGGATCCACACTCATCCCGCCGCTGAGCATGATCAGGTCGCAGCCCCGGCCCAGGTGGTCGCCGATGGCCTGGCTGATCAGCGCTTCATCGTCGGGGGCAAAGGCGATCCCCGCTACTTCGCAGCCCAGGATCGTTGCCTTTTCGCTTAAAATCGGCGCGAAGCGGTCTTCGATCAGGCCGTGATAGACCTCATTGCCGGTAATCACCAGACCGACCCGGGCCGATCGCAGCGCTTTGACCGCCAGCACCGCGCCGTTTTGACGGGCGATCGCTGCAGCCCGCTCGATGGCAACCCGCTTCATTACCAGGGGGATGGCCCGGGTGGCCGCCACCTTTTCTCCCTTTTTGACCAGGGTGTGGTTGTGCAGGGTGGCACACATTACCTCATCGACCATGTTAAAGGCCGCCAGGGCAGTGGTGTCCACCTTGAAGAGACCGTCTTTGGCCGCCAGAAGATTGATCTTGCCTTCATGGGGGTCGTCCTTCCAGGCAATGCCGTCACCGGCAAGGGCATCAGCTAGAATTGCGGCGGCCTGGTTTTCATGGATTTCGTCGGCAGCCAGGTCGATGACGTACAGGTTGTTCTTGCCGAGTTTTTGCAGATGGCACAGATCCTCGTTGCAAACCATGTGGCCTTTGCGGAAGGCGGCGCCTTTGAACTCGTCGGGGCGTATCTCGGTGATGTCATGGGCCAGCTGGGTGCCGACGGCATCTTTTAGCTTGATCTTCTTCAGCATCGTAAGTCTCCTTTTCTCACGCAAAGGCGTAAAGGCGCTAAGAAATGAAAGATAATGAAATTATCGTTTCCATCTACCAAGGCGGTTTCATGCTAAAATTTGCGGGTTTAAAATTAACAATTTACCTTTCAATCCTTGGCGTCCTTGAGGTCCACGTCCGCCCTGCGAGCATGGCGAGGCGAGCGGGTCTGCGAGAAATTTTTCTTTGGCACCCAATTCATGTCCGGCCAGGTGATTTCACGGGCGCCCTTAAAATAAACCTCCCCGGCGCAGGGTTGACATAACGCATGTCCATCCTTGATCACCTCGCGCCGGTCGCGCACCACCTGGCCGCAGCGGGAACAGGTCGCCTTAAAGCGGGTTGGACCGGGCAGGTCCTCATCCGGCACTGCAACCTCCACCTGCTGTACCCTAAACAGCACGCTGTCCGGCATGCGCCTGTAGGCTTCAAGCTGGCGTTCGCGTTTATCCTCGATTCCGGGTGCATAGGCTTCGGTTAGATCGCGGGATTCCTCGGTGGAGATTATCCGAAAGGCGCGCTGTGTCTCCAGGTTGACAAAGGAGGCCGCCATAATACCGAAGTCCAGGAATTTCAGCGACCGGCGGCCCAGCTTGACGCCGGTGGTAAAGGCCACTGCATCGCCGGTGCAGCGGTCCATCTCCACGTAGACAATCAATTTTTTTATCTGGTCGAGGCTGGTGGGTTCGTCAAGGCCGATGAGCCGGCAGCCAAGCATTGCCATGCGCACACCGACCGCCTGACCCGGGCAGAGGTGACCGTGGGCGGCAGCTGATTTTTCCAGCAGGGTTTCAAAACCTTCCATGATCGGCACGATCCCTTAAGCTACAGAGGCTACAGTGTGGCATATGTTAATAATAACATAACAGACGGCAAAAAAAATGCTGATGGTCAGCGTATGAACAAGTTCTATAGCACAGATTGGTGTATCTGTAACGTAATAATTGTAACAAAAGCAAAAATAGTGCTTCGGCCTTCGCCCGAATTGGAATGTTGGAATAATGGAAAAATGGGTCTGATCAACAGTTCGTTGACCCAATGCCATGGATTTATACTGTGATTTAGGACTAATGGTTCATCGCCGGTCCACCGTGCATAAATATGAAACTTAGCATTTTGCTTTTTATTAACCAATATTCCACCATTCCATTTTTCCATTATTACACAGGCGAAGCAAGCACTCAGATCATAATAGCTATTGTCGTATGATTAAGGCCGCTTTTTTAACAGTGTGAAGTAGAATGTGCTGGATTCACCCCGGACGCTTTCCGCCCAGATTTTTCCGTCATGGCCTTCGACAATGGCCCTGCAGATGGCCAATCCGAGACCGGTGCCCTCGGGTTTGTTGAGACCGGCGGACGGCACGGTGGAAAATTTATCAAAGATGGTCTTGAGATTTTCGCCCGATATGCCCACTCCCTGATCCTTGACTGCCACGGTTACATAGGTGGGGTCTTCGGTGACGTCTAGCTGGATTTTGGTGCCGGGATCGGAAAATTTGATGGCGTTCTCGATCAAGTTGACCAGGACCTGTTCGATACGCTCCAGGTCGAGCTCCACCAGGACATCACCCGGGTTTTCATAATCTATGGAAATGTTCTTGTTGATGGACAGCGGACTTATGATTTCAATAACTTCTTCGATCAGAACACTCAGGTTGACCTGATCGAAGGACCAGTCGATGGTACGGGCTTCGATTTTGGTAAAATCAAAGAGATCTGAGACCAGGTGAATCAGGCGGGCCAGGTTTTTGTCGATAATTTCCAAATAATTGCGATTGTCCTCCTTTTTGATGGTGCGATTGAGGTAATCGATGCCGCCCCGGATGACGGTCAGCGGTGTGCGTAGTTCATGTGACATGTTGGCCAGGAAATCCGACTTCAGCTTGTCCAGGGTCTGCAATTCCCGGTTGGCGTCTGACAGCTCCCTGGTGGCCTGGATGATTTTTTCTTCCATATGGCCGCGTCCCCTTGACAAGCTCTGGGCCATGCGGTTGAAACGCTGTCCCAGCTTTTCCAATTCGTCGCCGGATTCTATTGCCACGCGGGCATCCAGGTTGCCCCTGCTGATTTCAGCGGTCATGTCTTCAAGTTTTTTAAGGGGTTTGATAACGAACCGCCGGGTCAGGAAGAAGAGGCTGAGGATGGTGATAAAGATCAAGGCGGTGCCGGCAGCGGCCAGTTTGAGATGGTTCTTGCGGGTGGTGGACTGCATCTGGTCAACCGGCAGAAAGACGCTCAAGCCGCCACCGATGGAATTTAACGAGTCTTCCTGACGATTGTGGCATTTGAGACACTTTTCTTCCATGAACAGCGGCACCATGTATTGAAAAAATTGTTGGCCATTGTCGTATTCGAATCTGAATGTTTCCCTTTTGCCCTCGGTTCTAAACAGGTTCAGGGCGTTGCGCTCAAAATCGTCCGGTTCATTTTCCGGGTTGAGCGGATTCAGACCGGCCAGGCGAAACCGATACAGATCCTGGCGGGTCGAATACTGGGACAATTTACGGGTTACCATGGACGGCGTAAACCGCTGATACGAACCGCGGGTTGTCTGCAGGGTATCGTCAAACAGATACATCACATCTTTGGCCCCCAGGCTTTGGCGATTGACAAAAACACCGCCGCAGTCGGTGATCCATTGCCGGGTCAATATAATCTGCCGGGCCAGAATCCTGGCCTGGTTTGCCACCTGGGCATTGGCCTGTTTTCCGCTTTGAATACCGGCCCAGGCGAAGATAACGCCTAATATCGGAATGATGATCAGGACGATACTCAGGAAAAATTTCCACTGGAGTGTAATATGAAACTTTCTCACATCAAAGCCTCCTGGGGGATCTGTTGGCTCCGACCTGAAAAATATCGGAATCAGGTGCAGACAAAATCCGGATGGAATAATCAAGGTGTGCCACTAGGTCGTAGTTTCTTACCGGAATTACCGCCGGGAGTCAATCCTTACCGCCGGAATTGAAAAGAAAGAGCCCGGCCCCGCTGTTTGCACGCCACCACACAATCTCCGCAATTGGTGCAGTCCGTTTCCGGAAAAACCCGCAAGCCCTTGGGATCAAGTGCCAGGCTGCAGGCGCTGGCGCACGGATCCCGCCTGCCTTCGCAGATGCAGGCTTCGGCTCGAAAAGAGATCTTCAATCGCCAGGGATTGGTCTGTTTGGCTAAGCTGATCAACACGGATTGGGGGCAGATGTAGCGGCACCAGAGGCGTTTTTGAAAAATCCTCTCCCATGTCAGGATGAGGCCTAATGCGGCGATAGCCAGAGAAATGTGGCCCTGCTCAAATACAATTTGGAATATACGCGAGTACCAGGCCGGCAGAGATAGCTGGTTGAGAACCGGTGTCGTGGAAAACAATAAAAAAAGCGGCAACCCCAACCCTAGAACAACCAATTTAACGGCAAAATCCCAACGACCTGCGCTCCGCCTTTTTTGCCTGACGGTTTGCTGATACCCGGCCGGCTTTTGGGCCCATTCCGAGAGCAGGCCGAATGGACAGATCCAACTGCAAAATACCGTTCCCAGCACAGCCGCCAAAACAAGTGCAATAGCAGCCCCGATGAGTAGGTCAGCCGATAAATAGTTGTTTTTAAGTGTGATTTGCAGAACGGCCAGTGGATCTGCCAGTGGTATCCCGGCCAGATTAAAGGCGAGAAAGTTGCCATAAACAAAACTGATCCGCAGGTGGTTAAGCAGTGGAATAATGACAAACGCCAGGGCAACGGATATTTGAACCGCTCGACGGTATGTGCGCAAGTTGGGTCGTTTCATTGGGCAAATCGGGTCGGAATGGTTACAATCGCTTGGGCCGGACAGACATGCTCACATACGCCGCAGCCCGCGCATTTGTCTGTTATGGCCGGGCATTCGCCTCTTTCCAGCACTATGGCCGTGGCTTTGAGGGGGCAGCGTTCGAAACAGCTGCGGCAAATGTAGGTACCGTTCCAGGTATAGCAGCGGTTGCGGTCCAGTTTGGCATATCCCATGCGTACGGCTTCGATGGGCACGTCCTCCAGGGCGTCGGAGGGACAAATGGCACTGCAGCGCATGCATAAAAAACAGGCCGCATTTTGGGGATCGATCCGGGGGGTGCCCGACAGGTAGAGATTGAAGCCGGTGTGCATGCGGATGCAGTCGAATATGCAGACCTGGGCGCATTGGCCGCATTGCAGACAGCGGATTAAAAATTCTTTTTCCGGCCGCGCTCCGGGGGGGCGTAAAAATCGGCTCAAGATGAACATCAGACAAGTACCTGAATGATCGCTGGGAAAAACAACGTCCGGTGGCCGGGTTTTCCGGAGCCACCGGACGATTCAGCGTGTAAAATATCAATCCCGGCTGGTCTGGATTCAGGACGCGGATTGCCGTCATGCCCCATCGATTTCGTCTTCCACAGTTACGGATGTTGTGTAAATCGCCAAAACACCCTCGATGTTCTCCAGGCGTTCAACCGTGGATTCCAGGCGATCCGACGGAGCTTCGGCCACCACCACGACGTACTGATCCTGGTGGCAGCCGTAAGTCGTCATTTCCGGCATCGATCCTATCCGGCGCTCGACGATCTCCACGTGTTCTGCGAGTGTATGAACTAGAAGTCCTGCGATTGCCATGGCCTTGCTCTTGTTGACTGAATGGATTGTTCTATTAAAATTTTAGCTTTTTGTTTATTGGGTTATTGCGATTTATGTCAAAAACTTTTCATCACGAAAACACGAAATTTTTAAGGCACGAAAATTGTTTTATTATTTTTTCGTGTTTTTGTACTTTCGTGCTTTCGTGATGGACTCGTCGTTCCTTAGACCTTGATGACCTGGGTTGCACAGATTTTATACTCGGGCTGTTTGGATCCCTTGTCAAAGGCATCAAAGGTTAATTTGTTGATCAGCTTATCGGCATAATGAAAGGGGACAAATACCAAACCGGGCAGACAGACGTCGCTGACGCGCGCCGGCAGCACCATTTCATCCCGCCGGGTTTTAAGTTTGACCGGATCGCCGTTGTTGATCCCCAAACGTTTGGCGTCCGCGGTATTAACCTCCACATATGCGGACGGGAACGATCTTTTCAACTCGGGCACCTTCATGGTCATGGTGCCGGTGTGCCAGTGATCGATCACCCGGCCGGTGGTCAGCACGAAGGGATATTGATCATCCGGCTCCTCAGCGGCACCCTTGTATGGGCGCAGCCATATCACCGCCTTGCCGTCCGGCTTGCCGTAGAAAAAGTACTTGCGGCGGTGATCGGCGGGTACATTGGGATCCTCTCCCCGCACATAGCGGATTTTGGTGCCCGGATGATCTTCTGTGGGACACGGCCACCGGATGCCGGATTCTTTGCGCAGTCTTTCTCGGGTAATACCGTAGAAGTTGTAAGGTGTCGGCTGGGCGACCCGTCGCCATTCGTCCCACACATCGGCCGCACTTTGGTACGGCACCAGGTTCGGATCGACACCGATCCGTTTGGCCAAATCCACCAGAATATGGACCGATTCGCGGCATTCGGCCGGCGGCTCAATGGCCTTTCCGACCAACGCATAACGCCGTTCCGAGCATCCGTATACACCCTCGCGCTCGCACCAGAAGGCCGGCGGCAAAACCACGTCCACATATTTCATGGTCTCAGCGTCGGCAAAGGCCTCAATCAGGCACACAAACGTGTCTTCGCGGGCCAGGGCCGCAGTGTGCTTGTTGGCATTCGGCAGGGAGTGGGCCGGATTGGTGCACAGCATCAACAACGCTTTGATTTTACCTTCGCCCAAGGCATTGTACAGGGCAACCGTGTGCAGGCCCGGTTTGGGATTGATCGTGTCGGGGGGCAGTCCCCACAGTTTTTCCATCTCGTTGCGATGTTCTTTTTTGGCGATTAGTCGTCCGGCCGGCAGCAGATGGGAAAGTCCGCCGGTATCACGCACCCCGCCGCAGGCATTGGGTTGACCGGTCAGCGAAAAAGGCGTCGCACCGGGCTTGCCGATGTGGCCCGTCAGCAGGTGCAGATTGTGGATCAGGTTGTTGGCCCAGACCCCCCGGATGCGCTGATTGATGCCCATGCACCACAGCGACATGGTGGCCGACGACTCCGCGAACCATTTGGCCATCTGTTTGATGGTGGCCGCCGGCACACCCGAAATTTTTTCCGCCTTTTCCGGGGTGTAGTCACTCAAAAACTTGAAGTATTCATCAAAAGAAACCTTCTTTTTGTCATTGGTTATGAAATTGACGTAGCGGGAATGAAATCTGAAGTTGTCCAACTCCTCATCGATGATCGTGTAGGCCATGGCATTGAGGATGGCCAGATCCGTTCCCGGTTTGAAAGGCACATGCAGATCGGCGATGCGGGCGGTGTTGGTTTTGCGCGGATCGACCACTATAATTTTAGTGTTGGGATCCGACTGCTTGCGCTTGGCAATGCGGCGAAAGAGAATGGGATGGCATTCGGAGGTGTTGGATCCGATGATGAAGAAGCAGCTGGCGGCATCGATATCATCATAAGAGCCCATGGGCTCGTCTTTGCCGAAGGTGGTGACATACCCGCCCACTGCAGAAGCCATGCACAACCGCGGATTGCCCTCGACATTGTTGCTTTTCAGACCGGCCTTGAAAATCTTGCTGGCCAGATAGGTCTCCTCGGTCAACGCCTGGCCGGATCCGTAGTAGGCCACCGCACCCGGTCCATCTTGCTTGAGAACGGTTTTGAATTTTTGTGCCACCAAGTCCAGGGCCTCGTCCCAGGAAGCCGGTGTCAGCTTGCCGTTTTTGCGGATCAAGGGCTGTTTCACCCGGTCTTTGGCGTAAATTATCGGCGTCATCAGGGCGCCTTTCAGGCACAATAAACCTTCATTGTGGTTGTTGGGATCCCCCTTGACCGTTATAACCTTGCCGTCTTTGACGCCGGCCATGACACCGCAGCCCGTGCCGCAAAACCGGCATACCCCCTTGATCCATTGATCGACGTTCTTGTCATCCCCGGCAGCAAAAGAAAACGGAACACCGATGGCCATCATCGCCGAGGAAGCGGCCGAAGCTTTTAAAAACTCCCTTCTGGTGATCTTCATTGTTCATCCTCCTTATTTTTTAGAGGTTAAATCGGTAGTTGGTAATTGCTTCACCATAATTGAGCAAATTGCCGTCCGGCTTATTTAATCTCTTTTTTTGCAATGGGCTTTACATAGGCCTCGTGGTGCAGAGAATTGTTGTGAAACGGATGACATTTCTTGCAGTTCAGTTCCACTCCGTATTTGGTTTCCATGCGATTGATGCTGGGGTCGTGGCATTTTCTGCAGGTCATGTTGACATCGGGATCGACGGCAAACGGCACCGACCCCTTGCCGTCCGGCTGGCCGTGGCAGACAAAGCATTTGATCAGGATCACACCGTGTTTGCTTTCATACCAGTCCTGGGCCAGCTTCGGGGTTGCTTTGCTGTGGCATTCAAAACAATCGGATGCAGTCTCCGTGCTTTCCAGGTGTTGAATCATTTTGGAGTGCGCTTTTGGAAAGGCCAGATTCAGATATAGAAAAAAACTGATTACCAGAACAACGATTGCGATGGGAGCTAAAATCAGCCACCTTTTTAAACCAAATCCGCTTGATGTTTTGGGTGCAGCCGTATTCATTTTTGTTCCTCTTTAAGGGGTAGCCTTTTGGCAAATTCGGCATTGAAAAAGTACCGTCGATCGAAATCAGGCAGATGGGCCAAATTGTAATGGCAGCCGGCACAGCCGCGGCTGATCTTGCCGTTCTTTCCCAGGTAGGCATCATGGCAGAGCTGCCCGATCTCGGAAATTTGCTCGCCTTTGACGTTTTTTGTCAGGTCCTGATGGCAGGCGCGGCAGTTTTCGTCCGGTAAAAAGCGTCGGGCGATGGTTTGCAGTCTGCGGCGATCGAGGTTTTCCGGATCGCCGAAATTATGGACCAGCCAATCTTTGGCGCCGATGTAAATCTTGACAGTCAGATATCTGGGGCCAAACGAGATGGGAATGTGGCACTGATGGCACTCGATCGGATTCTTGTCTTTGTCGACGGCGTGGCTGGATTTGGCGAGTTCATCTTTATGTGTCCTGATTTCATGGCAGGACATGCAAAAATCCGTTGTTGAGGTCCGTGCCATGGAGATGGACATCACGGTAATAAACCCGGCGATTCCTATTATAACCAAAATCAGCACTTTAGAAATTTTACCTGCGTTGTTGGCGGCCATAATATGCCCTTTCAAAAATGATGGATGCTAGCTGTCTAATTTTGCCAGGGAGCAGTGCGGACTGTGGGTGTATGGGCGAAATTACCACAAAAAGATGTAAGAATGCTGTTAAATATGTAACGATTGCAGTAACCTGCCAAAAATTCCTTGCACTCGGTTGCGAGCGGTGCCAAAGTAGTGCTAATTTTGTTGGAAATGGTTTTAAAACCCGCATCTAATCCGCTTCGGCGGATCTTTGGACGTGATCCGAGGGCATGTCCGCCTCGGGAGGATTTGCCCGCCGGAGTCATGGTTGCAAAACCATTTCTATTTTACTCATTTGGAAGATAGACCATGGCCGGTCCAAATCCCAAGCACCGCATCCTCGTCGTTGATGATGACAAAGACATTGTCCAGACCATCAAGGGAAACCTGGAACTGGACGGCTATGAAGTTCTGACCGCCGCTGACGGGCACACCTGTCTGCAATTGGCCCGAGAGCAGCGGCCGGATTTGATCATTCTTGATCTGAATCTGCCGGACATCGACGGGATCAAGGCCTGCCAGATCATGCGGCGCGAATTTGACTTTCCCATCATCATGCTGACCGCCCGGGACGGTGTCTCCGACAAGGTCCTGGGTTTGGAGTGCGGCGCCGATGACTACATCGTCAAGCCCTTCAACTTTCTAGAGCTTTCCGCCAGAATAAAATCCATCCTCAAAAGGGTCGAAAGAAGCCTGGTCAACGATCTTTGCGAGTTCCAGGATCTGTGCATCGATTTTAAGTCCAAAAACGTCAACGTGCGCGGTGACAATGTGAAGCTTACCAAAACCGAATTCGAACTGCTGTCGCTGTTCGTGTCCTATCCCGGCGAGGTGCTCTCGCGCGAATTCATCCAGCAGCAAATCTGGCGCGACTCCCAGCTTTACCAGACCAGCCGTGCGGTCGATGTGCATGTGCAGCGGCTGCGTAAAAAAATTGAAGCTGAAGTCGACAAACCCGAACACATTCAAACGGTTGCCGGCGTGGGCTATAAGTTTCAGGCCGACTAGGCTTCGGGGCGCGTTGCGGGGTGCGGGCGCGCTGGACGGGTTGCACGTGACGCATAGGTATTCGGTGTTCGGCTTTCGGCAATCGGCCTTGGTATAGGGTATAAGGTTTAAGGTATAGGGTGGAAGGTGCGCCGGTCGCGTTATAAAAGGGCCAGGCTTTTGATTTTCAATCCGAAATCTGAAATCCGCAATCGAATAGATCCGCAACCGAATGAATTCCAGCATCCAGCATCAAGTATCGCGTATCGAGCATCCATTATCCAGTATCGAGGAAACGATGGTTAAATTAGGACTCAGATCGAGCTACTGGATCGTTGATGAGGACGGCTATATCATTATAAACGGTTTTTTTAATATCAGTTCCACGGCCCCGGGGGTGCTCGGCCAAATTTAACATTTTTGTTACACCTTTAACACCTTAGTTACATTCGAATCTGATATAGAATGAATCATTAAAATCAAAGCGAAAAAACAAAACGGTCTGACTTATACCAGGCAATAGCCACGGCATGACAATCGGACGAAAGGATAAATATGGTAACAGACAACCTGATGAAATACATTGCAGTGGGTGCTGTCATCATTTTGATCGGTCTTTCTGCATATGTGGGGTCTGCCTCCAACATGATTTCATACCTCTCCGAAGATCCCAAGGTATGTATCAACTGCCACGTGATGAATCCCCAATATGCCAGCTGGCAGCACAGTTCCCACAGGGAAAGGGCCACCTGCGTGGACTGCCACCTGCCCAGGGATTCCTTTGTTGACAAGATGATCGCAAAAAGTCGTGATGGATTCAAGCATTCCGTGGCCATGACCTTGAGGACCTATACCAATAATATCCGCATCAGCGACAATGCCTCCCAAAGAGTGCAGGCCAACTGCATTTCATGCCACAGGGAATTGGTTTCCAATATGATAGAGAGTGCAAGCGTTAACCGGAAAGGCCCCATGGATGACCGTAAATGCTGGGAATGCCATAGAATTACCTCCCATGGATCCACCCGCAGCCTGACATCAACACCCAACAACATCGGGGTAAAAGAATTATATAAATAGACTAAAGGAGACAAGTAAGATGAAAAAGCCCTTAGTGATCACAATTGTTTGTGCATTTGCGATTGTAGGCCTGGTCTTTCTGGGGATGTCCATCAACAAGAATAAGGCAGAGCAAAAGGCCATGAATGCGTTGGCCATCAGCTCCACTGCCGATATCCCCAAGTTTGAGTCCAGAAGCAGCGAATGGGGGAAATACTATCCGCGCCAGTATGATTCCTATATGAAAACCCAAGAAAGCAATAAAATAGACGATATGCTTAAAAAAGATTCTGCCCTGATTGTACTGTGGGCCGGATACGGTTTTTCCAAAGACTATAACGCCCCCAGGGGGCATTATTATATGCTTGAAGACAATATCAATACCCTTCGGACCGGTGCGCCTGTGGATAATAAAACAGGCCCCATGCCCACGGCCTGTATGACCTGTAAGTCCACCGACGTCCCCCGGTATATGGATAAACACGGAGAGCTGGACTTTTTCACCGGCAAATGGGCCCGGCTGGGTAAAGAGATCTCCAATCCTGTGGGGTGTTTGGACTGTCACAACAATGAAACCATGGAGCTGACCCTCACCCGTCCCTATCTGAAGAGAGCCCTGGACTATGAAGGCAGCCTGCCCGCTGACAAGGCCACCCACCACGACAAGCGTTCCCTGGTCTGTGCCCAGTGCCACTCCGAATATTATTTCAAAAAGACCGCTTGGACGGACAAGGACGGTACAGAGAAAACCGCTGCGGTTGTCACCTTCCCCTGGGACAACGGCTTCAAGGCGGAGGACATGGAAGCCTACTATGACGAGAGGAATTTCAAGGACTGGACCCATAAAATCAGCAAAGCCCCCATGCTCAAGGCTCAGCATCCGGGATATGAGATCTTCAGGACGGGGGCCCACGGTCTGAACAATGTATCCTGCGCAGACTGCCACATGCCCTATACCCGGGAAGGCGGGGTCAAATACTCCTCCCATACCGTCGGCAGTCCCCTGAATAACATGGGCACCACCTGTATGAATTGCCACAGGGGAACGGAAAAAGAACTCAGAGATACGGTTGAGCGGAAACGGGCCAGAAAGACCGAACTCACTACCATTGCCATGGATGTCATTGCCAAGGCCCATCTTGAGGCCGGCAAGGCCTGGGAACTGGGTGCCACCCAGAGCGATATGGAAGACATCCTCACCGATATCCGCCATGCCCAGTGGAGATGGGATTATTCCATTGCCAGTCACGGTTCCTTTTTCCATGCGCCCGAAGAAACCCTTCGCATCCTGGGTTCAGCCATCAACAAGGGTCACGAAGCCCGGCTCAAACTCAAGGTGGTCTTGGCCAAATACAATGCCGCCGGATATGAAGCCCCGGATTTTTCCACCAAGGAGAAAGCACAGGCTGTCATTGGCATGCCTTATAAAAAGCTGGTGGATGAAAAGATGAATTTCCAGAAAACCCTGAGGAAAGAATGGGAAAAACAGGCCAAGGAAAAAGGAATTTATGATCCCAAGGCCTGGGAAGGTATGAAATTCCTAACCTCCTATTCAGAATAGACATAAACGGTTAGAACCTCATACCGTTTCAAGTATCCAGCCCCTTCCCACCAAACCGTGGAAAGGGGCTGGCTTGTTTATGCGGTTTCGCTACCTCAGGAAAAGAATGGAGGGAAATATTAGAAATTCAAAGTTCATGGAAGAAGGTCTTTTCTTCAGGAGTTGCCAGGGCTGGTCCGGCCAGTCTGCGTTTGCTATTGAACGGCCCAGCTTATGATCAAAATGGTAACTGACCAGTTCTATATTCTTGCCGGTTTTAGCTGATATCGAATCATCGGCGATCAGCACTTTTTGTTTTAACGGGCTATCATCGCTATGGGCAATTACTTTCAGCACCAGAAAGTAAATAAATTTTCGCCAATTGAAACGCTCGTGATTAATGAACCGATAATACGTGTCTATTTGAGCATCAATCTGATTTTCAAGTCCCATTTTCTTTGGCACCATGACAGCCATGGTCGCAACATCTTCTCCGGAATTCTGCAGCTCTTGCCATGAAATCAGACCGGCCGTGCAGGCCTGGGCAGGTTCCACGCCTCGCAACAATGCCCCAAAATCGTGGGGCCATGCTCGCCCACAGGACCGTCATCTATGCTCGTGCCGGTTACGAAAAAAAGTGTATCGACTGTCATTACGATCTGGTGCACAATAACCCGGCGACACCAAACGGCCAGTGGCGATTTTCGGGGAATAGGCCAAAGCCTTTAACAACGAACGCCGCTTAAATAAAACTCCGCTTCCGGATTGCTCCGGAAGCGGAGTTTTGTTATATTATGGTGCTTATGATTCGCGCAACCCGCAACCCGCAACCCATCAACAGAAGACAGATGTCAGAAGAAAGAAAACAGAGGACCGGTCTCGTCACGCCGAGGCTTGACTTCGGGCTTCGTTAAAACTACGCTACGACACGTCGCCGCGGCGGGCAGAGGCCGGATATCAGACCCGTGCGCCCAAAGCCGAATGCCGAAAGCCATGCTTGTCATTGTTCCATAAGCCGCTAACCTGAAACCCCATACCCTATGTGCTCTGCCCTATGCTCCGCACCCCGCAAGCCGCAACCCGCACCGCGCAACTCGCAACCCGCAACCCGCTACGCATCCTTAAGCACTTCATCCACCCACTGCAGGGCGGCGATCATATTGGGAAAACCGGTGGTCGTCAACGCCAGCAGAACCGCATGGGCGATTTCTTCGGGCGTAGCCCCGGCGTCCAGCGCCTTGCGGGTGTTGGACATGACCCCGCCCCTGGAATTCGCACCGATGGCAATCCCTAGCTTGATCAGATCCTGGGACTTTTGATCCAACGGACCCGCCTCCCGGCACGTTTGACCCAACCGTTTGAAATCCTTGAACACTTCGGGAAACTTTTCAGAGAAATTTTCATAAATTTTCGGCAGGTACATGGGGCCTCCTTTCTTTATCCGAAGTTGGTGTACATCCTTTTTTGAAAAGGTAGCACGGTTTCCGCGGTCATTACAATAGGGGTTATCTTAAAATTATACGATTCATCTTAGGCTGAAATTAAATCGGCTGTCCTCAAAACATTGCATGAGTGTACCAAAAAAACAGCTCATCCATGATGACGTCACGCTGACAGCCATGGAGATTTGCCGGACGCTAATTTGATTGGCCTGATTGCGCCGAATCATGCAAAAACAGCCGGCGCGCCGCCGGCAGGATGTTTTGCATTAAAATCCGAATGCACCTGCCCGAACGTCTAAAAAGGACGTTGATAAATAAAAAAAATGATGCTCACCCTTGACCTGTACCGAGGTACAGGTCTTACTATATTCAAGGGGGGAAAAATGGACACATTATCAATCGGTGAACTGGCCCGGCGAGCCCATGTAAACATTGAGACAATCCGATATTATGAACGCAGAGGATTGCTTCCCGAACCTCCTCGGAATAAAAGCGGGCACAGACTATACCCATCAGAGGCTTTGAAACGAACCGATTTCATTAAACGTTGTCAGACGATTGGATTTTCTCTTAATGAGATCGCGGAAATCCTTGCGCTAAGGATCACTCCTAAATCGACTTGTGCAGATATGAAGCTACGCGTGGGTGAAAAGCTGACCGATGTTGACAAAAAAATTCAAGAGCTGGTCCATATTCGCGATGCCCTCAGCCGTTTGGTGAAAAAATGCACAGGCAAGGGTCCGATTGGCAGTTGTCCGATATTGGAAGAGCTCTATAAATAGACTTGCAAGGAGATTATAGTTTGAAAAACAAACGAAAAATCGAAATATTCAGTGCCGGTTGCCCGGTTTGCCAAGAAGCGATCACCATGGTTCAGGACAAGGCATGCGCATCTTGTGCAGCGACCATCCTCGATATGAATGATCCTGCGGTGTCAAGTCGTGCCAAGAGCCTTGGCATTAAATCTGTACCGGCCGTTGTAATCGATGGCAAGCTTGCTGACTGCTGTGAAGGGCGCGGTCCTGATGTTGAAATCCTTAAGGCTGCAGGACTCGGTGTGCCTCTACCGTAGACATGCTGATGTATGATTGCCTGAATAATCGGGAGACCACAAATGGTCACAATCTCATCCCAGACGTCAATAAAAGGCATGATTGCAGCGTTGGCCGGGACTGTGCTGGTGGCTTTGTGCTGCTTTACGCCGATTCTGGTGATTTTGCTAGGGGCAGTCGGATTGGGCGTATTTACGCCCTATCTGGATTTTGTGCTGGTACCAGCTTTGTGTATCACGATTGCGCTGTCGATAGTCTCTTTTCTGCGATGGCGTAAATCCGTTGCAAATAACTCATCGCAAATGGACTGAGGGTATATTAGATATTGCCCTTTTCTTGATGCCCATGAAGCTGGAAATAAAGGTAAACTGATATGAAAACTGAAAACGTATCAAGTATGGGAACAATTTTAACTTCTTTTTTAGCTGCATCCTGCTGCATTGGCCCGGCCGTATTTGTCATATTTGGAACATCAGCCAGCTTTATGAGCAGTTTTACCTTTGTGGAACCTTTACGTCCCTATCTCCTTGGCGCGGCGATTGTGCTGTTAGGATTTTCATTCTGGAAATTATACCTAAAAATGCAGGAATGCAGCTGTAAGGAGGATTTTAAAGCCAGGAAAATCGCCCGTGGAATCTTTTGGGTTGGTGCTGTGGCATTCATTATATCCGCATCGTTTCAAAGTGTGCTGATTCACATTTATCAATAGAGAGCAGATAACCATGAAACATATAACACTGATATTTTCGTCTTTTGTGATTGCCCTGTTTGTTGCTGCCAATGTTAATGCTGACCAGCAGATAATTATGGAGATCGAGGGCATGACCTGTAAGCTTTGACCGCTTGCCGTAAAGAAATCTCTGTCGGCGACAGAGGGTGTTAAAGAGGTTGAAATTTCCTATGACCAAGAGAAAGCTTGGATGACCGTAACAGATTCGACTGGGAATCAGGTTTTAATTGATGCTGTCTCTAAAGCAGGTCCATTCAGGGGCAAGGTGATTGAAAGGAAATCCACCCGATAGAACATCGATCTTTCCAAGACCAGTCTTCAGAAAAAGAATATACGGTTATGCGAAGAGCCCAAGTGGTACATTTATCAACCACGACGAGCACGAAGGACACGAAGAATAAATATCCGCTTGTCCTGTCCAACCTTCGTGTTCTCGTGGTGTAATAAATTAAGGCCGAATTCAACTGTAGCTTTCGAGATAACCACGAGAGGAAATCATAAAATGTCAGAACAATTGTACGACCAATTCCGCAGACTGAGTCCCAAAGTAACCGGCGGGCTTATAAGAATGCGTTCAGATACCTTCAGGGATTCAGCGGTTCCTGTTAAATATAAGATACTATCAGCTCTGGCAATAGTGGTTGCCACGAAATGTGAGCCATGCATTAACGCATACACAAAAATGGCCTATGAGGCCGGAACCACAAAAGCCGAGTTGGTTGAATTTCTAAATGTAGCCATAACAGAAGCCGGTTGTCCGGGAGAACAATGGGCAATGAAGTCGCTTCAGGTATTCAACGACTTGGAGGGCGGCGAGCATATTGAAGCAGATATATGTTGCAGCGAAAAAATGTGATTTTGAATTTGATCTTTCAAAATGCCTGACAAAACGGATCAGCAGCCAGACGATCTTGTCTGTTATTGTTTTGGATATACCGTGGGTGATATCGAACAGGATCTAATCCGTAACGGGCAATCGTTGATATTGGAAAAAATCGCAGCCGAAAAGAGGGCCGGCGGCTGCGACTGCGCCAACAAAAACCCCAAAGGCAGGTGATGTCTGGCTGACGTTCGCCAGGTGGTGGACGGACTGAAGGGTAAAAGCGCTTTTAAAATGATTTAAGGATAAGGATTTCGGATGAATGGATATCACGCTCTTAAACAGCATAATTACCCTGGACGGAGGCTTGAACCCACTTAAAGATCGCTTTGATAGCGATAAAGAAAAGATTCGATTTCTCTGCCTGCTCTCGCCAACATGCCCTTTGTGACGGGACCAGGGTGCCCGGGCGGTACACGAGAATGTTTTCGAAAAATTCCCCCACACAGATATCAGCGCTTCAGTCATATGGATACCCATTCTGGACAAAGATACATTAGAGGCCGTCATCCCGTCTGTAACCTTGTTAAATGATGTTCGAATCCAACACTATTACGATACCAATAAAGCGGTCGGCAGAACCATTGCGGAAACTGTCGGCTGGGCAGGGAACATCGCCTGGGATATTTATTTGTTTTACGCACCGGGGGCTGAGTGGACCGCTGCACCTCCCCAACCAGATTACTGGATGCACCAACTGTCCGATGCCTGGGCCAAAAATGCACACTTCCGAACCGGCTCGGACCTGCAGAATGAACTCTTCGCTTGCATGCAAAACCTGATATAAATCCAACTTTTCATAATTAGCGCTTGACGAGAGGCTGTGAATTGATATATTCCGATTTAGCAATATATTGAACAGTGGGAGTACCATGATGAAGCCGTTTCTCAAAGTCATGAAAGCGCTTTCGGATCCCAACCGGGTCAAAATCGTCAAATTGCTGCAGCAAAAGATGATGTGTGTCTGTGAGCTGCAGGGCGCACTAAATATTGCCCAGCCGACCGTCTCCAAGCATCTCAAGATTCTGGAGGATGCTGGGTTGGTGGATTTTCACAAAGACGGCCTCTGGGTCAACTATTATCTGGCCGACGGACACAGCAGTCCCTACGCGGCCAGTTTGCTGGGCAACCTGAAGCACTGGCTCGAAGAGGATGCGGAAATTGCGGAACTGGTTAAAAAGGTGCCTTTTTTAAACCGAGAGGAGCTGTGCCGCAAATAAAACATATTGAGGTTATTAAATCGATAGATAAGAATATATAAATTTAAGGAAAAATATTCCATGAGCAATGAAGCAATTCAGAAAAACGACCGCAAAATGACCAGCATCTTCGAACGCTTTCTCTCCTTGTGGGTGGCGTTGTGCATTGTCGCCGGGATTCTGCTCGGCAAAACCGCGCCCGGCGTGGCGCGCTACCTCGACGGTCTGGCTATCTATGTCAAGGGGGTGCCGGTGGTATCCATTCCGATCGCCGTCTGCCTGTTTTTCATGATGTACCCCATCATGGTCAAGATCGATTTCGGCGAGGTGATCAAGGCCGGCAAAAGCGGCAAGCCCGTCTTTTTGACCCTGTTTGTCAACTGGGCCGTCAAACCCTTCACCATGTACGGCATCGCCATCTTCTTTTTGGGTACGTTGTTTTACAATTTTATCGGCCCTGAGGCCATGGACCTGGTCAAGATGCCTTTCGGCCTCGACCTGCCGACGGGCGCCACCCACGGGGCCGGCACGGTAGTTCTGGTCGACGGCGTCAAAATGCTGCAGGTGCCCTTGTGGCGCAGCTATCTGGCCGGCTGCATCCTGCTGGGGATCGCCCCCTGCACGGCCATGGTGCTGGTCTGGGGCTACCTGTCCCGGGGCAACGACGGGTTGACCCTGATGATGGTGGCCATCAACTCCCTGACCATGCTGTTGCTCTACGGGGTTCTGGGCGGGTTTCTGCTGGGGGTGGGCCGCCTGCCGGTGCCCTGGCAGGCGCTGCTGCTTTCAATCGGTATCTACGTGGCCCTGCCGCTGGTGGCAGGCTATCTTTCACGCCGGTGGCTGATCGCCGCCAAGGGCGAGACATGGTTTAAAGAAAAGTTTCTGCATGTCCTCACGCCCATTACGATTATCGCCCTGCTGATCACCCTGGTGCTGCTGTTTTCCTTCAAAGGCGAGGTGATCCTCGGCAACCCGCTGACCATTCTGTGGATCGCCATCCCGCTGTTCATCCAGACGGTTTTGATATTCTGGCTGGGATACGGCCTGGCGCGGCTGTTGAAGCTGCGCTATGTCGACGCGGCCCCGGCAGCCATGATCGGGGCCTCGAACCACTTTGAAGTCGCCATCGCCACCTCCACGATGCTCTTCGGCCTGTCCTCGGGAGCGGCTCTCGCCACGGTGGTGGGCGTGCTGATCGAGGTGCCGGTGATGCTGATGCTGGTTAAAATCTGCCTGACGACCACCCACTGGTTCGGCACGGCCGAAACGGGCGCTGCCGCCCGGCAGCCGAGCGCGGGTTAGAGGACAGCCGGTTGCTTAAAAAATGAACGTCGAACATCGAACGCCCAACATCGAACGTCGAATAATGATGACGCTGCGCTTTGTCTTTTTATGGTTCAGACGATCCACAGAATAAAAAAGGACAGTTGCGCTTTTCCCAGTTTTTTAAGAATGACGGAATACCTTATTCGACGTTGGGCGTTCGATGTTGGATGTTCGATGTTCATTTTTCAACTTCCAGGGCTCCCCGTTTCCTTCCTCCGCCTTGCCCCCTTTGTTGCGCCTGTGTTGACATCCCGTTGCGAGTTAAGGTAATGAGTCATCTCCAGAGGAGGAAAACCATTGGCACTAATTGATAATTTCGAGCAAACGGCCAGTTTCATGAAGAGTCTGGGATTTCCCGACCTTCGCATTCACCAGTCCATCAATCACTTCGATTTTACCCGCTCAAACCGGAGAATTCTGATCATCGGCCCCATGGGCTCGGGCAAAACCGAGTTTTCGGCCCGCATCTATCGTGACTCCCGTGTGGCCATGGGCAAATCGGAAAAGGTCCGGGAGCTGACGACCAGCCGGAAGGTCGACCGCCGCAAGGTGTTCTACATTCGCCCCAAGATCGACGACAAGAGATTCGAGGATTATCCGCCCAAATGCATTGCCTACCGCGGGGGCTATGTGGATTCAGGGGATAATATGGCCAGCATCGAAGATTCCTTCGAGCTTGAAGGGGTGCTCGAGGATAATCCGACTGCAGGCACCTGGATCATCGACGAGGTCGAATTCTTCGATGAGCGCATCGCCTATGTGATTGCTCAGTTTGCCAAACGACGCAGCCTCAACTTCATCTTTCCGATGCTGATCCTGAACTTCCGTAAAGATCTCTTCAATCGCACGGCCAGGCTGGTCATGGAGGAGTCGACCGATGCGATTCCCCTCACCGCCTACTGCGAACATGCCGATTGTATTGCCGACTCCTACTACACCTACCGCTATTACGCCGTTGACGGAGTCGAATGTCCTGCCCTTTACTTCGACCCGCTCATCATTGTGGGCGGCGACCGGCGGACAAGCGACCCCAAGATTCCGAACTATGCCACGCGCTGCGACCGGCACCACTATCTGCCCGGCAAAGAATACACTTTCATGACCCTGAAACCCCTGGGAGAAAAGGCCTACGGCGGCAATGTCACGCCGCTGCTCGAGGAGCTCAACCGGTTGAGGAACGACATCGAAAGCTCGGCCCTCCGCCAGCATTTCGTCAAGAACTACATCCAAACCGGAACGCCCAAACCCATCATGCTGAACGCCCTGAAAGTAAGCTGCATTGCCGAAAAGGCCCTCATCTATCTTTTTTCAGAAGAAAATATCATCAGTGCAGAGCAATTGGCCTACCTGGCAGAAAAGATCGGGGCGGATACCGACTACATGAACCAGCGCCTTTTGGAAAACCGGAAGCTGCAGCTCAGCACCATCCGAAAAAAAACCTAGTGATTAGAAAATGGGACATGTTTTTTGCATAGCTGTGTTGTGCGAGCGGCAACCCTGGAGAACCAGCATTGATTTCTTCTTAACCCCCATCACTGTCCTTCGTTAAAGGAAGAATATCCCTTTTTTTCAGCACCGCACATCCTTGGGACGAAATTCCGCGGCAGCAAAGCATCTTTGCGTTACTGCTGCACTATCCCGGTTGCCATAAGCCGGCGCAGTGATTACCCTAATTGACGGGGCACCTGAGACTGCTGAGACCGACTACAAATTGAAGCGATCGCGGCATAAAGCCGCGTGCGCCAACTCCGGCCCATCGATTTGACGCCGGCAGCCGGTTGGCTGCAATTCGGGCTGAACGCCGGGAGAGTAAAATGACGCTGCTGATTCTTGGAATGGTTGTTTTTATGTCTGTTCATCTGATCCCGTCCTTTGTCGGGCTGCGAAAGCGACTGGCCGATTGGAAAGGGGAGTCGATTTACCTGGGGTGCTATTCCCTGGTTGCGGCCCTGGGCTTAACCCTGGTTATCATCGGCAAGGCCAGGGCGGCTTTCGTGCCGATATGGGATCTGCCGCAGTGGGTCAACCACCTGACGATGTTGGCCATGCTGCCGGCAATCATTTTGTTCGCCGCAGCCTATGTTCCCAACAATTTGAAGCGTTTCGTCCGGCATCCATTTTTGTGGGGCGTTACCCTGTGGGCGCTGTCGCATCTGCTGATCAACGGGGATCTGGGATCGCTGATTCTGTTCGGCGGCTTTGCTGCCTTTGCCGTGTTTGACATGTGGTCCGCCAATCGTCGGGGCGCTCAAAAGTCCGATAAAAAATTACCGTTGTACTGGGATGTCCTTTTAATCAGCGTCGGCCTGATCGCTTTTGGCGCCCTTGTTTTCTTACATGCCTACCTGTTCGGAGTTGCAGCAGTGCCGTGAAATACGCGCCCTTTTTTCCGTCACTGCGAGCCTTTCTACCCGGCGGAGGTCGAGTAACTGGCTGTTCTTCCTTGATGCAATTTGCATCTCGAATATTCAGACTTACCTTAAAGAATCGATAAAGCGGTTATCAAAAATCTCTCCGCTGTTCGAACGTTTTTTTCGACATCCGCTTATACCACTCCACCCAGATTTTGGAGCTTTTGTTGAAGAGCGGTATAATCCTAAACCAACCCGCAAAAGGAGATACCAATGGCGACACGTCAAGCAACAGCCAAATGGAACGGAACATTGAAAGACGGCACCGGAGTTATGAATTACGGAGCCTTCGAAGGGCCCTACACCTTTGCTTCCCGCTTTGAAGACGGCAACGGCACCAATCCCGAGGAACTTGTCGGGGCCGCCCATGCGGGCTGTTTTTCCATGTTTCTGGCGGCGCTGATCAGCGGTGACAATCTGACGCCGACCAGCGTCCAGACAACCGCCTCGGTCCACTTGGGCGAAGACGACGGGCCGAAAATTACAAGCATCGATTTGAATTGTGAAGCTGTCGTTCCCGGCCTGGATGAAGCCAAATTCGCCGAGTACGCCCGGACGGCCAAAGAAAAATGCCCGATTTCGAGACTCTATGCCGGCACCGAAATCAATTTGACTGCCAAACTGGTCGGTTGATCGCCAAGGGAGCATTTCAATCGCTGCATGGCCTGATATAGCGGTTGTCAAAAAAACGTTCTATTTCTAGAGCGCTTTTTATTACAGCCGCTAATTCCATCCTTTGCTAAACCTGAGAAATCCCCCAGAGCCCGTTCCTTAATTTTTCCCCTTCAGACATGGATATATGGATGAATTTTCATCTTGGATTGATAGTCACAGCTTTCTTAATAATAATTTGGAACAATGTTGCGGATTATGATGAAAAATCGAAAATATTTGAGAAATGTGATGTACGAGAGAATCCTTGATTTGACCAGGCTATTGAAACAAAAATCGGCTTTTCTACTGGGTCCCAGAGGAACCGAACTTGGACGATGACACCCATCAGGTTAAACATTAGTGATTTTTTGGAAAAAGAAACGCACAAGAATGAAATTTACCCGCTAACTACCGGACCTACATATCCATGCATCGCGCACAGCCTGTAATAGTTTCTTGACAAAAACGTTCTTATAAATTTATATTTCGCCAATTGTCGAATTGAGAGGTGACTGTGTTCGAATTTTTAAACATTACCAAGGCCCTGGCCGAGGAAAACCGGCTGCGCATCCTGATGGCGCTTGATGTCGAGGAGTTGTGCGTCTGCCAGATTGTCGAGCTGCTCGAGCTGGCTCCCTCCACCGTGTCCAAGCACATGTCCGTCCTCCGGCAGGCGCGCCTGGTGGACAGCCGCAAGGACGGCCGCTGGACGTACTACCGTCTAGCTGACGGGGGTGCTCCCGCTGAGGTGCATGGTGCCATCGTTTGGGTGAACATATCCCTGGCGTCGAATGACCGCATTCGCGCGGATGCGACAAGACTCGAAGAGATCCTGAAAATCGACCGGAAAATCTTGTGTAGCCGGCAGCCCCGTCTCAGCAATTGTGAACAGAACAATCCGGATTGAGGAGAGACGGGCAAGGTTGCCGCCGAGCAAGTGGCTACAGGTTAGTGTCGTAAAAGAATTTTGGTGATTAAGAAATTCCCTTTCTCTAAGTATACATCAAAAAATTAACATTCTTTAAAAGGGGGGTGTATCTTAGATGAAAAAAATCATCATTTTAGCCTTTGTACCTTCATTATTTGTTGCAGTGATATATATCGGCGAGAGGCGTGGGACCACCGATTTAATTCCGAACCAATATCACCGGTGCAGATCGATACCAATGCCACCGGTAAAAGTTTACCATTTTATTCAAATCAATCAGGAAAAACTTTTCATTTAATTTTTCTCATTCCCC
>Ga0209052_1000065_pt1 | contig 57069 bp, 19 predicted proteins | sample WorMetHEROISLAND_2_FD_187409 | JGI IMG/M metagenome (GOLD analysis project Ga0209052, IMG submission 187409) | Marine gutless worms symbiont microbial communities from Max Planck institute for Marine Microbiology, Germany - Olavius sp. 4 HERON... | ecosystem: Host-associated > Annelida >...
CCAGCGGGCCCGCTGGGTGGCCCGACCCCCGGGCCCGCTGGGTGGCCCGACCCCCGGGCCCGCTGGTGCCCGGGCCCGCTGTGGCCCGACCCCAGGGCCACCCCGGTAACTCCCTCAATAGCCGATTCTCCTTTGCACCTCCTTTGCGCCAATAAAAATGGCGGTCAAGCGCTTTTTCCAAAGGACTACCCCTCTTTGCAGTGGAGGATTGGCTGGATTGCCAACCCTCCTTTACCGGTCTACGGGCAATCGCTGCTGTTGGGCGTTGTGTGCCTATGGCCGAAACAGGCATCCGCGCGGCGCTAACCGCCGCACAGATGCTCTGTGTATTCAGCGTCTAGCTGAAATAATCAATCGCCACTGCGAACCGGCCACACGTAGTCGTTCTTGAAGCCGTAGCCCATATTGCCGAGGACCGTATCGGCGTACCACGCCGGATCAGAACTGTACTCCGTACTCGAATGGTTAAAAAGCCCGGATAGCACGTACCCTGAATAAGTTGATCTTATTGCCGAAGTCCAGGTAGCCATCGTAAAAAAACTGGTACCACGCTAAGGTATCAATCTGCTTCTCCTCTGTCGAACTCCAATAGAAGAGGGAACCTGTAAAACCGCCAACAATGTCTTTTTGCAAGTACAATAGATTTAACTCATCTATTGAAGGCAAAAACCAATCGTCATATCCATTTAACGTATATGCGTCAGCGATGGCTGCCGCTATCCCTGCCGTGCTGCAACCTGCCAAAATATCGGCTGTATTTTGGGCGCCTGTCCCGACTGCGGTTCCATCAGCTCCAGGTATAGCTGTTCCATAACATCCCCATTCCGCTACAGTGCTCTGGTCTGACGGCGCAGCCTCCAGGCCGTGTAGCCCACCGTCGGTGATATAAAACACGATACCGCCCGCGGGGCCCGTATCGCCGATTGCATAGTAAACATCACCTGTAGCGTCACAACTACCATAGACCCTGGTTGTATATTCCCATTTACTGGAATCGAATATAATCCAATACTCATCGTCGCCGATTGTGTCGGCGCCACCGAACAAGGCTGAACCGCCTGTTTCACTGAAATTGACATGGTAGGCAACAGTTGTCGGCGTAGCGCTCGAGGTGATCCCCTCAAAATAGCCTTTTACCTTGTATTTCAGGTAGGCCTCTTTGTAGTATTCGCAGGTAATTAGCTCAAAATCATTGGCGGTACCCGGCAGGTCGACAGTAATCTCCGTATCTGACTCGAGTTTAAAGCCGAGCTCAAAATGCACATGGGTGTTGTCGTCCCTCTGGGGTTCATACGAAAATCCTTGCGGAAAGTTTTTGGTATAGATATCCCCGTCGGCACGGTACACGATTATCCCCCCGCCTATCTTGACCCTCATGGGCCAGTGTTCCGCCTCGGAATGGATGCAGAATGTGGTCTGTCCGTCAGCGATGCTGTGGGTATGGAAATGCAATTTCCCATAGGTGTCTTTGTTTCGCCAATCGAACTTGGCCTGCTTCCATTCCACCTTGTATTCTTTCAGGTAGCCGGGATCAGGGTCTTTTACTTTGTACTCCCACTTGTCATCGTTTTTTCCGGTAAGAGTTAAAGCATAAACCACTGACGGATCCGATACTTCAACGCCCGCGATCTTTACACCGGCGCTGCCTTGGTAGGACAAATTTATGTCCGGTTTGGTCGGATAAGGTATTTCGCCGGTAACTTCGAACTTGTCTTTGTCCCAATCAACCTTGGCTTTGGTGGTTGTAAGCTTGGCCGTGGACACCGCTTTCAGGGCAAGGCTGTGAGACCCTCCTGCGGAGACGGCCACAAAGTCGTTACCAGTAGGAGTGTCGGTCGTCTGGCCATAGCTATCATAACCCCAGCCAACGATGGAGCCGTCTTTCTTCAGGGCAAGACTGTGACTCACTCCTGCGGATATGGCCACAAAGTCGTTACCGATAGGAGTGCCGGATACCTGACCGAACTCATCATCACCCCAGGCCTCGATGGAGCCGTCCGTCTTCAGGGCAAGACTGTGATTCCATCCTGCAGAAATGGCCACAAAGTCGTTACCAGTAGGAGTGCCGGACGTCTGGCCATTGTAATCATTACCCCAGGCCTCGATGGAACCGTCTTCCCTCAGAGCAATACTGTGGCGCACGCCTGCAGAGACAGCAACAAAGTCGTTACCGATAGGAGTGCCGGATACCTGACCCCACTCATCATCACCCCAGGCCTCGATAGAACCGTCGGTCTTCAGGGCAAGATTGTTTGTCCCTCCTGCGGATATGGCCTTAAAGTCGTTACCGGTAGGAGTGTCGGACGTCTGGCCGAAAGCATCATAACCCCAGGCCTCGATGGAGTCGTCGGTCTTCAGGGCAATGCTGTGATTTACTCCTGCGGAGACGGCCACAAAGTTCTTACCGGTAGGAGTGGCGGACGTCTGGCCGAAATTATCGCTACCCCAGCCCACGATGGAGCCGTCGGTCTTCAGGGCAAGGCTGTGATTCGCTCCTGCGGAGACGGCCACAAAGTCGTTACCATCGGGAGGGGTGGCCTGACCGTAATTATCCCGACCCCAGGCCTCGATTGAGCCGATGGATTCGGCCCGGGCCGGGGAAGGCATGGCGATCATAAGGGCCAGCAGGCAGACTGCCGGCAGCAGAAAAGTTTTGAACATTACTTTTGTTTTCTTGTTTTTGGTTGTCATGATCAATTCCTCCTATTTTACAAGTTAGGGGCTTCACCCCAATTGGAATGTTGGAATGAAGGAATATTGGAAAAATGGGATTTGGCCTCCGGCTCGTAGAGCCAATGAAGCCTGCGGCTCGGAGAGGATGCTGGCGTGTTGGGTTAATGGTCCGTCGAAGGCGGAACGATAAATCTAAAAACGGATCATATCCTCTAATCCGCCTGCGGCGGACCATCATTCCACAATTCCATTATTCCATAATTGATGTAAAATCTCAGACCTCAAAAAATACCCCATATTTTCATCAAGTTGTAGAAATTCCGAGACGTTATTGAGACCTGAATTCCGGTAACACATCGGCCTCAAACAGCTCGGCCGATCCGCCGGAGAGCAGGGCACCGCAGTCAGGGGCGGTTCCATCCGGACTGAGGCCGACGTTTTTGACGACCATGGTGATGCCCTCATAATATCCGGCTCCCAATTCCGGTGCAGCCTTGAGTCCGGGCACGTTCCCGTCCGCGCAGACAGCATCTGCATGTCCGCTCAGGTCCGAGTCCGTGGGGATCAGGGTGTTCACGTTTCCGCCATCGTTGGCCTGCACCAGGGCGACATCACACCATTCCACGCCATCTTCTTTGATGCCAAACAGGCAGAAGGCCTCGTTCCCGGAGAACTGTCCGCCATCAGTCTTGTCCTGCAGGGTCACCAGGTACCAGGAATTGGGCTCAAGCCCGTGCAGCTGAAGGCGCATGGTCTCGGTATCGCCGGCCGAGCCGGCGTCATACTTGATCTCCCCGAAGGCATTTCCCGTGCCATAAGACCCGTCTCCCGGTTTGCCCGTAATCTCCGGCAAACCGCAGGGAAAGACCACCTCCCAGTTCATATCCTTGCAGACCAGGTCCTGTGACACCATATCCCTGGCTCCTTTATCCTTGCACCAGGCAGCGCCGGACAGAACGGCGATTGCCAATATTGCGACTGCTACAACCGTAAAATGTTTCATGATTTGATCTCCTTTGATAACGGGTTGTTTCGACCAATCGCCGCGCGCTCCTTTGCCTTGCCGATGAAACGGCGCGACGCGTTCAGCCTCCCATGACCCGGGAGGCGATCCGACAACTTTCTTCAGCCTCACCTCCTTTCCTCAACAAATTTGCAAATGGATAAAAATGAGGGATAGGGGAAATCAGCCTTGCTGCTGTGATATCCCTGGCCATACGGGAATGAATCCTTTCCATTTCGGCCTATCAACAATCATGCCAAGTAGCTTGCCTGAATAACAGAAGTGAAATAAACGTGAGATATTAGATGGTTATGAAGCTAAGGCTTTTCAGGGTGTGGGCGAAATAAAGCAGCGTGTAACAGGGTGGTGTAACACCCCGAATGCAGTTAAAGCGGGCAGGTGAGGGGGCCAATCAAAAACATTTATGAAATCAGGGCGTTGTCGATTATCCGGGAAAATAATTATACAACCTTGCCTGTTACAGTCGGTGTAACAGGTGTAACGGTTGATCGCTTCGAGGTCTTTTGCGGATGTGCCTGCTGCATATTCGGCAGCAGATGAATCCGCATGAAATTGCTGCAAAAAAAGAGTAAAATTGGGGACGTCGGCGGATATTCTCAGATGATCAAGACCGGGACAATTTTATTGAACGTCTGGGTGATATTGTCACAGACACTAAAACTTTTTGTTTTGGTTGGGCGCTGATCCCTAATCATGCGCATATTCTTTTGCGAACCGGCCAAACTCCGATTTCCAATGTCATGCGTCGTTTTCTGACCGGCTATGCGGTTTCATATAATCCCCGGCACCGGAGGCATGGACATCTATTTCAAAATAGATATAAATCCATTTTGTGTCAGGAAGAACCCTACTTGCTGGAACTGGTTCGCTATATACATCTGAATCCGTTACGAGCCAAAATCATAAAAAGCTTAAAAGGTTTAGATAAGTGCCCCTTCTGCGGTCACAGTGCTCTGATGGGAAAATCGCAACGAGACCTTCAAGACACCTATATATTACGGATGTTTGGAGAAAATGTTTCCGCCGCACGTAAAGCGTATCGGACCTATGTACAGAAGGGGATTTCACAAGGCCGGCGGCCTGAATTGGTAGGCGGTGGTTTGATCCGAAGTGCCGGCGGTTGGGCAGCGGTTAAGGCGATTCGCAAAGCGCAGGATCGTTCGAAGGGAGATGAACGGATCTTGGGAGATGGTGAATTTACGCAGTCCGTATTAGATGAGGCTAGAGAGCGGTTAAAAGAAAACTTCCGGCTGCAAGCGCAGGGGTATGATTTAGACAAAGTGACCCAACGGGTGTCATCGGAGTTGAAGATCGACCCGGATCAGGTGCGGGCGTCTGGTAAACACCCAATCACCGTCAAAGCACGCAGTCTGCTATGCTACTGGGCGGTAAGGAAATTAGGCTACAGTGCCACAGAGCTTTCTAAAAAGCTTGGCGTCTCGCAGCCATCGGTGAGTATATCGGTAAAGCGCGGCGCGCAGATTGCAAAAACCAAAGGGGGTGGAGCTCTTTGAAGAATAGAAAATTATATTTTTATGGATGTCCCCAACTTTCCCTGCTCACGCAAACCATTAGCCTGTTATGACAATTTGACAACGCCCACAATGTGGATTAGAATAGCTATATTAATCCACATTATGGAGGTGTGATATGAGAACTATCCAGATGACCCTTGATGATGATCTTGTCAAGGCGGTTGATCGTGTTTCAAAGCAACTCCACACAAATCGTTCTGCTTTTACAAGAAAGGCCCTTCGTGATGCGCTCGCTCGGTACAACCTTGAGCAACTGGAGCGTAAGCATCGCCAAGGGTACGAGCGAAACCCGGTTGGTGCCGATGAATTTTCTGTTTGGGAAACAGAACAAGCCTGGGGTGACGAATGAAACACGGAGAAATACGCTGGTACAAGTTCATAAGACCAGATAAAAAGAGACCGGTTCTGATCCTAACGCGCGATTCTGTGCTGGAATACCTTGGCGAAGTAACCATTGCTCCAATTACAAGTACTGTCCGCGATATACCGTCTGAGGTATATCTTTCGAAAGCCGATGGTATGCTCAGAGATTGCGCTGTCAACTGTGACCACTTGCAGACTGTTCCAAAGGGAAAAATCGGCCCATTGATCACATCTTTGCCACCGGCAAAGATGGTCGCTGTTGGGCAGGCCATTCGCTTTGCTCTTGATATTTGAGAAAATAGGGTTCACAAACAAGAAACCGCTGCTTATCTCAATGCTGCCTTGCCCCGAGCATGGGGTCGCCCAGCCAGGTCCTCGACAAAGGCAACGCCCTGCCGGCCGTGGGCCACGTCGCAGCCATACAGCAGGATGTCGGCATCTTCGGCCAGGGCTTCACCCCAAACGGCCCATTGGGCGGTGTAGGAATCGAGCGCGTCGGCGTCCAGGCGTGTGCCGCCCAGCTGCAGGCTGCCGGCCGCGCCGTGGGACAAAACATGGATGGCGGCGATGTTCCGGGCATCGTGCAGGTAGTCGGTGATCTGCGCGATGCCGTCACTGTCGGCATCCAACGCCACCACTTCCAGGTTCGAAACCGATGATACGCCGTCACCCGGGCCCATGGCGTCGATCAGGGCACGGGGGTCCGCCGCGCCGCGTTCCACAAAGGCAATCTGCCGCCCGGAACTCTGCGGTGCCCTCGGGTGTGAAGGGATCACCGCATCTTCAGATGCAGAGACATCCGCCTCCGGCAACGCCACTGCCGCAGGATCAACGGCATTCTTTTGATCAAGGGCCCCGGCCTGCGATATGGAAAGACTGCCGGTGTCAATCAGCAGCAGCGTATCGGTTGCGTCAACATCTTCGAGACGAAGGGCCGCATCGGCGGCCGGGCCGGCCGTCGCCGGGTCGGACAAAGGATCGCTGGAGAGCAGAATGCGCGGTTCGAGGGCTTCGAGATGCACTGTCTGTTGCTTTTTGGCGGTTGGCAGTTTTTTTTCAGTCGCCGGCGAAATCTTCGGGTCAGACTCATATGGGCCTCCCTACAACCAGAAAACTATTCTCTTGGGTCTTGCAGCGCAACGCGGCTTTAAATTCCGAAATTGGTTAGGAAATTAAGGCTTGTTCAGGGGTCTGGCCAGCTAAAAAAAGTGCAACGGCGTAAGGTAACATGCCGATTGGTTATGAAGGGCGCAGGGGATGTGCCCCTTTAACAGGAATAGCAGTACAGCTGATATCAGCGCGTCCTTTTAAAAGGACCGCGCCGTATTTATCGGGGTAAATAACCTTGCACCTGATTCCGGCCGCAATACGGTTTTCCGGATTGGGAATTTCCAGGCGCACACCAAATGTGGCGCTGGCTGCGTCAACAACCCGATCAACAATCTTGACTTTGGCAGAGTAGGCACCGCCCACCGGCGTCATCGGCTGCACTTTGGCAATTAAACCTACCTTAATCGATCCTAAAAGTTCAACCGGTGCAAATACCTCGACATTCAACGGATCGATTTGGGCGATTTGCAGAATCGGCTGATCCTCCACATATTCACCGGGGGCGAGAAAGCGCTCCATCACAACCCCCGCTATGGGACTGCTGATGGTCATTCGTTTTAACATCTCCACCGAGCGCCTGTGCTCGAGTTCTGCAAGACCCATATTCTCCAAGGCTTCCTCCAACTCCTTTTCAGCCATCTCGCGAACGGTCCGCGATTCATCAATCTCTTCAAGGGGAATCACCTTTTTCTTGAACAACGCCTCCATCCGCTCCATTCTGCGTTTGGTATACTCCAACCGGGCTCGCCTTGAATGAATGGTGCCTTTCATCCGAGCACGGGCCCGCGCAAGCTCCAAGGCTGCCCTTTCGACGTTGGACTGCAGCTTCGCCAGCACCTGACCTTTTCTAACCAAATCACCGCGGTCTGCCTCGACGGTATTCAAGATTCCGGGTACGGCACTGCCCACTTTGACAATCAGGTAAGGTTCGATCAGACCGTCCAGCGCAACGGATTCGGCGCCGGCTCCCGATGGCGAATTCAGCGTCGCAGCTGCCAGAACCAGACCAAGACCATAAATCATTTTCAGTTTCATCAGGAATTACACTCCTTAATAGTTTATCCCAACATTGGATTCCTAGTTGACCGGCTGAATCGTGAAAGATAAGCGCGGCAGGTGTAGCATCATTCCATCCGCCCGGTAAAGGCCAGCGAATCGCCGATCTGCTCGTCGGATTTGAGCAGGTTGTGACGAGTTCTGGCATGCTGTCGCTCGGCCGCACGCTGAGCTCGTCGAAAGACCATGGCCCCCACCAGGCGGGCAGGGAAACTACCGCAGCTTTTCAAAATTGCAACAGACAGCCATCGCATGAACTTGCCCGTATGCACGTTGACCAGTTCATCTTCAAAGGAAACCATCGCCTCGCAACTGCCTTGATCGCCCTGCCGCCCGCAACGACCGAAAAGCTGCCGATCGATGCGGCGCGCGTCATGCCGCTCCGTGGCAATGACGTGGAGTCCGCCAATTTCGGCGATCTTCGGTCCAAGACGGATATCCGTGCCCCGGCCGGCCATGTTGGTCGCCACCGTAATCCGGCTGCGCTCGCCTGCCTTGGTGATGATCTGCGCCTCCTGTTGGTCCTGCCTCGCGTTCAAAACTTCGTGCGGCAGGCCGGCATGCGCCAACAATTGGCTGAGATGCTCTGAAGCTTCAACCGAACGGGTGCCCACCAGAACCGGCCGGCCCTGGTGATGCATGTCCCCAATCCTGTTGACAACGGCCCGCCATTTCTGCCCTGCGGATGCATGCACACGATCCGGCAGAAAATGTCGTTGCAGGGGCCGACAGGTGGGTATGGTGACGACCCGCAGGCGATATATCGAACGAAGCTCACCGGCGATCTCCCGGGCGGTCCCCGTCATGCCGGCCAGCGCAAGGTATCGCCGGAAAAAGTGCTGATAGCTGATGCGCGCCAGGGTTTCTTTAAGGCTGGTCATTTCACAGCCTTCTTTGAGCTCGATCAACTGGTGCAGCCCCCGCTCCCATGATCGATCCGCCATTAAACGACCGGTGTATTCATCGATGATCTGTACCTTGCCGTCGTTCACCAGGTAGTGCTTGTCCCGATCAAATAAATACAATGCCACCAGGGCCTGACGGACCAGTTCCTCCCGCTGCCGGGTATTGATCGGCATCCCGGCTGCGGTCCAGTCCTGCTCCGCAATGTGCGCTTTGCCGGGCGCGGTGATCTCGATGTTGCGATCGCTGGTCAAGATTTTGAAATCTTTTCCCCGGCCCAGTTCCCTGGCCGTTGCCAAGGCGTGTTCAAACACGTCGGCGCTGTAGAGTTGGCCTGCCTCCGCTGAAATAATCAGCGGTGTGCGAGCCTCATCCACCAGAACACTGTCAGCCTCGTCCACGATGGCAAAATGCAGCCCGCCCATCACCAGCCGGTTGACCCTGGAGTTGTCCCCGTAGAGCCGCTCCAACCGCAGTCGAATCGGGCTGGGTCGATCCCAGAGAACGATCCGGTCCCGCAGATAGTCAAAAGCCACTTCCTTGTTGGTGCAATAGGTGACATCGCAGCGGTAGGCCCGGCGACGGGAGCCGGGGTCCATGCCATGCATAATGGTCCCGACGGTCAGGCCCAGCCCGCGGTAGATCGGATTCATCCACTCGGTGTCACGCTGGGCGAGATAATCGTTGACCGTGATGATATGGACCGGGACACCCCTGAAGGCTAAGGTGCAGGCCGGCAAGGTGGCCGTCAGCGTCTTGCCTTCACCGGTTTCCATTTCGGCCACCATCCCGTTAAGCATCACAAGGCCGCCGATAAGCTGAACGTCGAGGTGCCGCATCCCGACGGTTCGCCAGTCAACTTCGCGCACCAGGGCGAAAGACCGGGCAACGGTATCCTTGCCGAAGCCCTCCTTTCTCAAGCGTCGCCGCAGATACCGGCTCATTTCCCGGATCCGCGCGTCACTCAAGCGCCCGATGTCGCGGGCCTGGGAATGGACGGCATCGACTATCCATTCAAATCTGCCGGCCCGGGGTCGCAGCCAGGGCGCGATAATTCCCCCTGCGGCGGCTGCCAACCGATCCGCCTTGCCCAGGCGCGGTTCTTCGCGCTCCGGATAAATGCCGTTGTTGACCGGTGATCTGCTGCTAAACATCGAATCGTTCCAATAAAAGCTTTCGCACGGATCTGTACCAGCGGTGGACCAGGGGCTCTTTCCCATGGTCGAAGCGGACATACACCCGCCCGCCCACCGTGTAACTGTCTGCAAGATCCAGCAAATCGACGTCGAGAAGAAAGATCTTCTGGAACGCCTTGGTTCCTTGGTCATCACGCGGATCCACGGCGATTTCTCCGCCGCCTTCCCGACTGAGCGTACGGCTCGGCAGTTGGTCCGTGGCGGCCGGTACGACGCGACGAATCATTGCCGGCACCTTTTCGGCAAAGTTGTGCGGGAAGCGCACCGTCACCGCTCGGGTGTGCAAACGCACAAAATCCACATCCGATTGATCCACCACCACCCGCGCAGTGATGGTGGACGGATCCAGTACATAGCCCAAAAGCTCCCCCCGGCGAACGAAACGCCCGGGCATATCCTGGGGTATCGGGACCACGAAAACCCCATCGGCGTTGCTGCGAGTGGTCAGGTCGGCCTCACGGCGGCGGGCATCCTCCAGCTGGGCGCCGACATGCTCGATTTCATCCCGGGCAATATCGGCCGCCACCCGGTCGGAAAAAATCCGGCTGCCATAAAGGGCCTTGAGCTCCTGCAGGCGGGATTCCAGGACCCTGATTTCAGCGGGCAAAAGCGGGTCCGAACACCTGATCAGGGCGTCCTTTTCTTCGACCCGCGTGCCCGGCGCGGCGATGATGCGCTTAATAAAGCCTTCCGTACCGGCGCGAACGAACGATTGATCCGGAATCCAGATAACCCCTTCGGCTATGGTGCTCAAGGAAACCGGCACCGTGACAATACCGGCCGTCACACCGGCCAACATCAGCCCGGCGGCCAAGACCGCGCGCAAACGCTTGCGGTTGAGCCGGGGGGAGGTGGTCAAAAACCGGATACCTTTGGCCAGCGGCAGAATCAGCATGTTTCCCGCGGCCCAGAGGGCAAACATGACGCCGACGAAAAAGAATTTGCCGGCCACGAACAGCACGATCCCGACATAAATGATCATCCGGTAGCAAAAGGCTAAAACGGTGTAAGCCACAAACCAAGCCCGCTCACGCGGGGTGGACAGAGGCGGTTCGGCATCGGCGATACCCAGGAGATAGCGCTGCAGGAGATAAAACACGTAGCGGGTGCCACGCGACCCGAGATTGGGTATCTCCAGCATATCCATCAGGATGTAGTAGGCATCAAAACGCAATAGCGGGTTGCCGTTAAACAGCACTGAAGATACACCGGCAATCACCATCACATTGAATGCTACGGCCCGCAAGGGTCCGGGTTGGACATTGAGCCACACATAAAATGCCAGAGCCGCTAAAAAAAATTCCACCAGCATGCCGGCTGCACCCACCAGAATGCGTTCTCTTTTCCGGCGAAAGGCCGAAGCCGCGGAGGCGTCTAGGTAAGGAATCGGGGTGAAAACCAGCAGCATGATTCCCATCTCGTGAACCTCGCCGCCCTTGGTTTTGACGGCGAATGCATGGCCGAATTCATGCAAGGCTTTCAGAAAGGGAAATGTGAGCCAAAGAACCAGCAGGTTTTGTGGTGCCAGGATACGATCGGCGATATTTTCAGTCAGTTCGGTCCAGTGGACGCCAACCTGGAAGACGGCCGGTACAACCACGGCCAGCCAGAGGACAGCTCCCGGCCAACTGAAAAATGGCCCCGCCAACCGGCGAAACCGGACAAGAAAACGCTCCGGGTCCAAAACCGGCAACCGCACAAAGAGCGGGCTGCGCGCGGTTTGCTTCAACCATCCCAGGCGTTTTTTTTCAAAACGCCGCGCCAACTCCCTGGGATCAGGCTGTACATTGCCCTGGAGGGCATCAACCGCGTGCAGTTGGCTGAGCAGCCGGATGACATCCTGCTGAGTCGGGGCTTCCTCTGCCAGGCGCAGGCAGCTGGCCTGCCAGATTTCCTCGACGGTGCGCCGGCCGTCCATCAGACCGATCAGCTGATAGGCCGCCGGTGTAAACCGCTGGAAGCGACCCGCCGAAAGATCCTGCATCACATACCACAGCTCGTCGCCATAGTAGTGCCGGTGAATTTCCACATGGCTGCGCAGGCGCGGTTTCAGATTTGCGACGCGGTACCAGGTAGGGCTGTATAAGGATTCGGACATATTCGGGCGACCTGTTGTTAGTTGGAGCCTTGGAGTATATTATCTGACATCATGTTTTAAGAGACTGAGGGTTTCAGGTGTCAGGATTTAGCATACCGGTTTCCTGAGACTCGAAACCTGACACCTGAAACCTATATACAAAATGACGGAGCGAAGCGACTTCCGCAAATCTTCAATCTTAAATCCTTAAAGCCCGTTAGGGCCACCATTTCCACAACTGCATCCGCAGCCAGTCAATGGCTTTGTGGGTCCACACCCAGATCAGCTTGCGGCGCTCTATCGTGATTTTGCCAATACCTTCCATTCCCGGTCGAAGCCGGGCTGGGCTTTCCAGCATACGGCCTTCCACCCTGAAATAGTTGCGGCCTTCCTTGGCGATTGATACCGGCGTGATTTTTTCGATGATAAACGCAAACGCTTCGCCGGCCATGGACGGCAGGACCAGTTCGCTTTGCTGCCCGACCGCGACACTGTTGATGTCGCGTTCATCGACTTCTACGATCACACGGTACTCATCCAACGGCGCGATTTCAAAAAGTACCTGACCTCGCTCGACGGGTGCCCCCAACGACTGGCTCAGGTCACCGCTCATTACCACAGCGTTGAAAGTCGCTGTGACTTTCGTGCGTGCCAGTTTATCGTCGATCAGTGCCAGCTGAGCATAGGCCTGATCGATTTTAGCCCCCAAGATACGAATCTGCGCTCGATCGTGTTCTGCCATGGCTAAATGGTATTCTTTTTGAACCTGCGCCCTTTCGGTGTCCCACTTGAGGCGTTCGAGTTTCAGCTCGCGATCATCCAGCAAACAGAGCATCTCTTCGGCCTGAACCACATCACCTGGGCGAACCGGGGCCTCTTTCACATACCCGTCAAAAGGAGCCGCCACTACCTGCTGCACCCTGCCCTCGATAAAGGTCGGTGCGCTCACGCGGTAGTCAATCGTAAAGAAGGAAAAAAAGGCAATCAGCCCCATGAGCAGCAGCACGAGTAACTTTCTGATCAGGTAGCGCGGGCCGAAAAGCCTTTTCAACTGTCGAATCAGGGCATCCAATGCTTTGCGGACCAACCAGCGCTCTTCGATTCGTTTGGCGTTGAGGATAGGCCCCACGAGCATTACCAGAGACTCACAAAGCTCAACGGTCGCCGGGTCAAAGGGGTTGTCGGCCGGCCGCTCCAGAACCAAGCCTCCGAAATATTTTTCCCCGGCCTCCAGGGGCAGGGTACAGATGGCCCCGCTGTCAAACTGCCGGGACAGCTTCGCGTGGGCCCGGGTGACGAACGGTTCGGCATCCTTTTGCGGCGGAAAAGCAATCACCGCCCCCTGGTCGAGGGCCTCCTCCATGGCCGCTTCAATGGCCCGCATCAGATTGGTCTGCTTGCCGAATTCGGCACTGTGGGAAAGGACATCGACCCGCACATGATGGCCCTTTTTAAATCCCAGGCTCACCCGGTCGCATTCCAGACGGGTCGCCATCTGGGTGACCAATGCCATGGCCCCTTTGCGAAAATCGTCATGCTCAACCACGCTGGCAACCAGGTCGAACAACTTCTGCAGGCGTTCGTTCACCTGACTGGAGTTGAAGGCCTCCGACCGTCGAATCAGGACCTCAAGCCAGGCTGCGCCCCAGTGGAGCTGGCGCATGATGGTCTGAACTTCCTTTTTATCCTCCTGTTCGACACCGAGAACGATGACGCCGTGAAGTTGTCCTGATATTTCAATTGGATATGCAATCTGATAGTTTTCGGGCGATGGATTTTCAGGAGTAGGCCGGCTATCGGATTCGATCAGCAGGCCGCGGCGCTCCTTGAGGGCGCTCTCCGCGGCAGCAGTGAGATGATGCATGCTGAGCTTGGCATCGGGCCAGACCGCCACCGGGGTGTACGGTCCACTGTCGGGTTCTCCCATCAGAACCATGGCACAACGAACGCCCGTTAATACGCGGCATTGAAGCGGCAGCCAACTCTGACAAAACTCTCTGGGAGTTTCCGCTTCGGCAAACTGGCGCCAAAACACTTGTTCGGAATCGAAGTGCCGCTGTTCTTCTGATCCGGCCACCGTGTGAAGCCGGTGCTGTTCATCCTCGCGGTTCGGGGGGTATCGTTCCATTACTGAACCGTGCTTCCTTCAGGCCGTTCGACACCAATCTCCACCTTGCCGAACTTCCTCTCATAATCAGCGATGACGTTGTTTAACAAAACCGAAAGCCGTTTGGCCGCAAACGGACTCAATACGATGCGGTCGGTGAGCTGCACTTTGACTTCCTTTTGAGCCGCATGCCAGGATTGGTTCATGCCGAACAACAGGACAATCTCCTCACGCCCGCCGGCCACGTTGGAAACATTGGCATAAGCACTGCGCATGTTCGAGTCGTCCCACACAATTTTGGTTCGACCGCTGGATTGAGCTGCATTCTCTTTTGTTTCGGTTTTTCGCGAGTCCGATTCTTTCGCCATCGGATCTCCTCCTTTCGGCTTGGTTTGTTTTATATATTATTGCGGTTGTCAAAAATATGTTCCGTTGGCCGCTTCTTCTAATTCGAATGGCCATTATCAACGCTCAGCAGGATGGTCGGTTGCATGGATCGTTTTATCCACTCCAATTAATGAGCGGATTCGCGGAAATGCCTCAGCAATAATGATGCCAGGCAGTTTACCTGGATCAAAAACGTTAAATAAAGCTGAAATATTAGATGGTTATGAAGTTAAGGCGTGTTCAGTGTATTGGCCGAAAAAGGGAAAGTGTAACAGGCCACCGTAACACTCCGATTGTAGTTAAAGGGGAGCAGGGAAAGGGCCAATCAAAAATAATAAGAAAATCAGGCCCTTTCCGATTGTCCGGGAAAATATTTATATAAACCTGCCTGTTACAGCCGGTGTAACAGGTGTTACAGTCGAGCGCTTTTGATGGCCTGTCGTGCGCCTTACCGGATATAGTCTATTGGTTGTTTAGTTGATGAGTTGATTAGGTTGATTGAATTGATGGCCCCGGTTAGATTTTCCGGAGAAAGCAAGCGCGTTTCGATGAGTGCCCGTGCAAAGCTGAGCCGGCCGACAGTTAATTTGGCTAAATGGCTGGCTTCAAGCATGGCGATGGGGATCAAGCACCCAACGATCATATGCACCAGTAGCTGCTGATGGAAGGTGGTCGGCGTGCGACAATGCCGACAGGTGGCCTTCATGGCGTGTTTGAAATCACGGTAGAACATTTCGATATCCCAGCGCATATGATAGAGGCTTGCCGGCTCTGAAGCCGGAAACCAATCAGCCTTTTACCGATCAAGCGGTTAAAAGGGTCTTCACGGAAACCGCCGGTCAACCCTGGCTGGTAAACCGGCTGGGAACGATTCTGACCGCTGGAAGTAACGGATAAGTTTCAACTCACCGCCCGGCTTTACCGGTTTGTGCCGGAGGAGTCAGACGGATTGTATTACGAAAGTAGAACCGGGCTGGGCATAATGGATATTATGCTCGTCTGCAAAAAAACCAAGTATATCATAGAAACCAAGATCAACAGATACCCGGGAACGGCGGAAGAAACGCTGGAACAATTGAGCGAAAAGTATCTTTTACCGCAAAAAGTTGATCAAGGCTGCATTGTGCTGTTTGATCCTGAAGCCAGGGCCGGAGAACTCTGCACACCTCAAAAGCACGTAGTTTAGGTGGAGAATCCGGGATTCGAGGGTCTCCGACAAGAAGAGATTTTGAGAATTGGACCATCTCATCGGAAGACCCTCATGGAATCGAAGTATCACTTAGTCTTTGGGGCTTTTTTCTGTTTTGCATCCGCTTTTGCCGGTTTGGTATCAGCCGGTTCGGCCGGGTCGGGGTCCGCGGTCTTTTCGTCGCTGGCGGCCGCAACGGTTTCGGTTTGTTCCCGGATACTTCCCGCCACGCTCTCCAGATTGCGCAGTGAATGCAGGTGCAGGTAGGCCAGCTCCAGTTCGTCGCTTCTGACAAACGCCGCCAGCTGGTCATCGGCCAGGGCCTTGAGCTTTCGGCGATTGATGGCCTGGATTCCACCCAGGGCGTGCCCGTTGCCCCGGGGGTGGTGAAGCGGGCCTGCACGGGCTCCAGCAGGTCCAGGTCCTTCAGCTTTCGGCAAAAGGCCCGCGTGGCGTTGAAATGGGCCTGAAATTCCTGCTGGAATCGCAGCACCCCGTTCAGGTATTGGGTGCGCTCTCCGTCGGCATCGAAAAGCCGCTCACCGCGGCCTTCCCGGTTGCACCCGGCGAAGGCCTCGTCAATGCACAGGGTGAGCCGGTCACCGTTATCGCTGCCGGCAAAGACGAACGGATAGCGTCGCACGAAGGCCGGCACGAATTTAGCCTTCCAGTTGCCGCTTTCGTCGACAAAGCAGTTCCGGTCCTGCATCGCTCCCAGCACCACGGCCGGCATGACCGCCTCTTCGGTGCCGGCAAAGACGATGGCATACTCGGCGGCGGCCAATGGAAACTCCACCGCGGTCACCGGCACCGAGTTGACATTTCTGGCAAAGCTAAAATCGGTCCCGGTTCTTACCGACATGTCCGCGTGCCGCTCCTTGGAAATGGGGGTCGCTTCCTCGTAGAACATTACTTGTTTGGTCATGTTGCTCTCCTTTCTTCATTGTTTAACATCTTTTCAATCTAAATTCCGAGATCTGTAGTAGAAATTCCGAGAACGAATTTGTGGATACGGCACAGCAAGGATGATGCCATGTTGGCTGCCTGAATCAATAATGTGAAAAAACGTTAAATATTAGACGGTTATAGTGCTGAGGTCTGTTCAAGGTGCTGGCTGAATCAGGCAGAGTGTCACAGGGTAGTGTAACACCCCGATCGGGGGTAACGGGCGAAGTGGCTGGGGTCGATCAAAAAAAGTAATGAAATCAGGTTATTTTCGATTATCCGCGGAAATAGTTGTCGCAGCTTGCGTGTTACAGTTCGGTGTAACAGGTGTAACAGTCGAGCGCTTCTGATGGCCGGCCGTGCACACAACCGGATATTGTCGATTGGTTGAGTGGTTGTGAAAACGGATCTATCCCATATCTGCAAAATAATTGGACACTTCATATTTCAAAAGAAAGGACAATTAGGACACCCCGATGAAATAAAAACAAAAGAAATTTGATTGGGCAGCCAGATGAACGCCGATTAACACGGATTAAAAGGAAAGTTAGCTTCGCCTTCGGCGAGAAAGGACGCATAGCAAGTAGGCACCTTTGTATATCTGGGGAATAATGGGGACATCCGTTCCATTTATCTATTTTGGCAATTTGAAATGAGAAAAAAAGATAGGCCGGTGATAGCCTCCAAAATCAAGTTCTCAAAAATAATGATGGAAAAACGGTGTAAAACTCGTTAAGGCATGGCAGGTAAGATAAGTTAGACAGGCCGGGTGACATTTTGATAAGCGCTTTTAGCCTGGGTACTCATGCTGCCGCCAATTTCTTTTCATTCTGAATGATAATTTTTGGGTCGGTGTTTCTTTTGGGAACTGGAAATTTCTTTTCTTTCAGTAATTCAATGTGTTCCTTCATGCCCCACCTGGCTTTAAAGAGGCAATCCTCTATAGAATGTCCTATACCTGAAAAGCCCTCCAAATCAGTGGAATAAAATCCAAAAAAATCAGGTTCCTCTGTTGCTTCTATTGTCAAAGAGTATGGTAAGTCAATCATTGGAACGAACCTCCAAAATTATTTGATTCCTGCAGCTTTTATAATGCTGTGACATGTACCTGTTGGGACTTGCTTTGATCCATGATAATCGACCCGGATCAGTTTATTCAAACCGGGCTTTCCATAATATCATATTGAGCCTTTTTCTTTTACTATTTTGAAGCCATTTTTTTCAAGTAGTCTTACAAGCTCACTGAATTTCACAGGACACCTCTAATTTCTCATAAATCAACGACGGACTTCAAAATACAGCTAGATTGGAATTTATATATGACGGCTCGAAATTTTTCTGCAAATATAGCATCAGAACGGGATTTTTGTCAAATTATGGGCCAAGCCACAGAAAAAGTCTCCGACCAGTCCTTCTCGTAAATTGATTCCCAGATGATTCTCTAAAAGGGGTCCTCATGGACCAGGGGCAGCGTGCAGCTCAACAAACACGACCGCCTTGAACCAGATGGGTGACTGATGCGGGTCAAAGACTACGCGAACCATAGACAGAAATGACGGATGCGGAACAAATTAATCGACAGCGCAATCCGAAGTTAATAACTAAAAATTGCAAATGGAAAAACATTTATGTCCATTCTGGTGGTGAGGTGTTTTTTAATTTGACACATCCTTTAATGGGCGACCCCAACTGCCCAACTGCCTCAGCAATTGAGGAATTTAGGAATTCAGCCTTGCTGCTGTGATGACATTTGCCATACGGAAAAGCATCCGTTCCATTGGAGGACGTTATTTATTGTATATGGCTTGAAAAGTAAAGGAATTGCGCGGGTTATAACGGCAATGGATATGAATAAAAAAACAAGAAAACTTTATAAAAATAGAGGGAAATGACTAAGAATGGAACTACCTGATTTTAAAACAAAAGAAGAGGAACGAAAGTTCTGGAAAAAGCATTCAATAAGTAATTATTGGGAGGACCTCAAAGAGTCCAATGACATCTTTAAAAGACCCAAATTGACACCGATGACTACAAAATTTGATCCTCTAGTGCTAAAAATGATTAAGATGCTCGCAAAAAAAAGGGGTATCTCTTATAACGCCTATATAAGATATCTACTTGCAAAGAGCATTGAAGTTGAGATGATTCAAAAGTCATTACGGTGATAGGTTTTTTTGACACGGCTGTTGCGTGCGCTGTCAAAATTGACCTTAGTAAAATTATGAGCGAAGCGAACTAAGAGTTCCCTAATCAACCATTCAACCAGTAAACTATTCAACGAGGTCCGCAAGCACTAATTCAATGTCTTCATTGGGATCGTCGGGCTTGAAATCGCAGACAAACGGCTTGATCCAATCGGAACCGGGATGCACTGTGATATGCTGCCAATCCTCGGGTTCGCGGCCCCTGTCAATCAGCCGGCTGTCACCCGCGCCACCGTCCGGGATGTCGTCGGCGGGACCGCCGACAGGCGCGTCGTTCCCCTCGCCGATCAAGTTTTTGGTGTCCTGCTGAAGCGGTGTCGGGGGAATCACCGAATCGATGATCGTGTGAGCGGCGTCGGTCAGCGATTCGCCGTCCGCCTGTGAGAGATCAACCTTGTCGACGAGTTTTTCGACCTTTTCGATGAACTTCTCCAGCTTCTCGGCGCCCTTCTCCAGGTCGAGCCGGCCAAATTCGTTGATGGCCTTCTCCAGATCGCTGATCAGCTTCTCGCCGTCGCGGTCCGACAACTCGCCCGACTCGACCAGTGCCTTCACGTCGCCGATCAAGGCTTTGGTGTCCTTCTGATGCGACGTCAGATGAAGCGCCGAATCGATGACGGCCTCGGCTTCGTTCAGCAGCGACTGAGCTTCGTCCGCTGGGAGGTCGCCTTTGTCGACGAGCTTCTCGACCTCTTTGATGAACTTCTCCAGGTCGTCGAGACCCTTCTTGACATTCAGTTTCTTGAAGTCTTTGATCGCATCGTCGAGTTCTTTCAGGAGCTTATCCGCGTCCCTCGCTGGCAAGTCACCCGAATCTACCAGAGCCTTCAGGCCGTCGCTCAGCGATTGCGTCGACTGCTGCAGTTGGCTGGTGTCCGAGGCGAGCGCGATTAGGTAATCGGCCGCCTCCAGGATCGACGCCGCGGCGAGCGCCGACAGTGAGCCCTTCTCAACCAGCTTCTCGACGTCGTCCTTGAACTTCTCGACTTCTTTGATCGCCTTGTTGTTCTCGCCCTCGGTCAAGTCCTCATGGGCCTTTTCCAGATGCTTGATCAGCTTGTCGGCGTCCTTCTGGTCCAGATGGTCCAGGTCGATCAGGATCTCGAGCCGATCGATGATTCCACTGAGCTGATTCACGGACGCGGAACCGCGCAAGGTTGAGAAGTCATTCCTTGTGTGGATCGAGACGTCATTCGTTTTTGTGCCTGATGGATGCGCGTTGACAAACCATAGGAAGTGCCAGTGGTTGTTGTTGCGCGCCTTGATCTCGACGAGATCGTTGTCCTTCGAGCCCTGCACGTCAGAATTGATGTGGACCGACGAACTGCCGTGGGCCGGTATCACCGACGTACCGAAGCGGCGGGCATTCGCCGTCGGGTCTCCCAGCAGCTTGGACTTCGTGGTGAAGCTGCCGAATGGACCCCAGGTGTCGGACTGCGTGGTCACCTTGATGTCGTCCCAGTCCAAGGCGGAAGTGACGTCCAGCGCGCTCGCCGACAACTTCGAGTGGTCGCCAACTTGCACCTGCGCGATGTCGTTGAGATTCAGCGTGGCTTCGGAGGTGACGTGGGGAGCAAAGCCCCGGCTCTTGCCTTGGGCGTGGACCTGTAGCGTGTCGAGATCCGGGCCGTTGAAGTTTCGCGCCGACAGATCGATCGCGCCGGCGGCCGTCAGGGTTGTGCTGGGCTCGATCGCGGTCAGGATCGACGGATTGTTCGCGTCTGAGTGCCCGATCGTGACCACTGCCTTCGCCTCGGGCATCGGGAACAGGGCGCCCGCATGGGCCTTTGAGGAGGCGTGGGTGTCATTGCCCTTGGTCGAGCCGACCACGATGTCTCCGCTGGCCGTCACTTGAGCGGTGTCGCGAACGACCGCCTGGCTGTTGCGGTACGTCTCGACCGTGGTGTTCGCGCCGAAGAGCTCGAAGATTCCGCCTGCATGGGCCGAACTCTTGACGTCGAAGCTATCGCCGGAATTGGCCAACAGCGTGACGTCGCCGCCCTGGGCCGTGACGACCGACCCCCGTCCGATCTCCGCGGTGACGCTGTAGTCCGAGCTGCTGCTCGGACCCGCCTCGAGCTGGGCATTCGCGCTCCCGCCGCCCACCAGCAGGCCGATCTCCGTTCCGGTGACCGCCGCCTTGACGTGACTGGCGGAGAAGGATTGGACAAACACCTCCCCACGGGCCGTGATCGTGCTACCCAGCAGCTTAGAGTCGTTGCCGAGGCCGCCGATGTAGGCGTTGACGGTGGGTTTTAGCTTGGCATCGGCAAAGGCTCCGTCGACCCCGATCAGCGCCCCGGTCGAGCCCGACGCCTTCACCTCGGGGTTGCCACTGAGCGTGGTGGGCGCGAGTCCCGTTCCCTTTTGCACGAAGCTCTGCAGGGTGCCGGGGGTCAGACCGGCTGTTTCTTGGAAATCGTGATTGAACACGTGCACGGCGTTGGGGCTGATGCCGAACACCACGCTCACCTGGCCCGCATCGGTGACGCTGCCGACGTCGGTTCCCGGAGCGCCCACCACCACGTCGCTCGCCTGGTCGCCGTTGATGTCGCCGGAGCCCACAGAGCTGCCCATCCGGTCGCCTGCGCCGGCGCCGTTGACCTCGAAACCGTGCCGCCCGGCGAGCGTGCCGAGCTCGAGACCGTCGAGCTCGTGAATGTCTTCGCTTCCAAACAGCACGTGGGCCTGGCCGGCGCTCGCAACGCCACCCGGATCGGCCAGCGGCGAGCCGACGACGAAGTCCTCCAGGAGGTCACCGTTGACATCGCCGGCGGCGGCAAGTGCCGAACCGGCGGCGTCCCCGGCCGCGCTCCCGTTCAGCGTGATGCCCCGGCTGCCGTCAAGTGCCGTCAGATCCAGACTGTCGTTGAAGCCGCGCGTGCTGCCGAACACCAGGTAGACTTCGCCGGCGCCCGCCTTGCCGCCCGGCGAGGCGGCCGGCGCCGAGATGAGGATCTCATCGGCGTCGTCGCCGTTGATGTCTTCGATCCCGGCCACGGCCCAGCCCGTGTCCGTCCCGGCCAGACCGGCCAGCTCAAAGCCCGTCTTCTTGCCGTCGAGGTCGTTGACGGAGAGGCTTTCATCAAAATCGGTGGGCCGGCCGTAAACCACATAGGCGGTATCTCCGGCGGTATCGCCAACGATGATGTCTTCATAGCCATCACGATTGACATCACCCGCACTGGCGGCCGAGGCGCCCAAACCGCCACCTGCGCCTTCGATGATAAAGCCCCTGGCGCCGTCCAGGGCATCGATATCAATGCCCAACGTCGTTGTGCTTAACGTACCTTCACGTCCGTTGGTCAGCATATAGCCCACGTTCTCGGGTGTATGGTAAAGATCCTTATCCACCACCGGGTCTTCTTCAAGAAAACATGAACACTGCCGGTGCCGAGGGAGTAGTAACGCAGGCCGGCCGGATCACTGTCGGCATAGGTCTGCATGCCGGCAAGGAAGCTTGGCACCTCTGCAAGCGTGGTCCCGAAACTCAATTTCTTGGCATCATTGACAAACTGGCTGGTCCAGCCATTACCGGTGTCCGCCGCCATCAGGTGGTCTGTCCCACCCTTCTCAGCCGCCAGCCAGCCGATGGTCTCAACGGCATGGGTGAAGGCGTTTGTGTTCTTTCCTTCCTCGTGCTCCAACGCCACCTGAAAACCGGCTTTACCGATATTCTTCTGCCGCGTGCCGGTATAGTGATAGGTGTCGTCGTTGCTGGTCTGGATCTGGGTGAAGACCACCGGGGTATCGACAAACTGTTCACTGTAGTGAATGGTCGTAAATCCGTTCGTCTGCTTGGTCAGGGCAGCGGTGTCAAAGGTGCCCACCTCTATGACCGTGCCGTCTGACAGGGTATGACGACCGGCTTCAAAGACGAACCAGCTGGTGGTTTCGTGAAAGGGATGTCCGCGCACATTGGACGGACTGGCAAGGGAAATATCGAACCCCGTAGCGGTCAGGTTATCGATTCTGACCTTCACCGGCTCGTTGCCCACACGTGACGGCGGATTGGCGAACACGACGGGATTGAGGTAACTGTTTTCGAACACCACCGAGACCGGTTGGCCGGTAACATCGGTCAACTCACCGTACTCGACCACCGTGTCTGTGAGGTATGAGTTCTCAAGAATGTCCTCGTCGCCGAAGAGGACGAAGGTCCGGTCGGACGCCTGTGAGCCGATGACAAGATCGTCCAGGCCGTCGCCATTCATATCGGCGTGGGTCAGCGAACTGCCCAGGCCTGTGGATTGGCCGGCCTGAATCTGGAGGAAATTACTTGAGTCGATCCGCATCCCCTCGATCACGGCGTTGGGATCGCTGCCCCCCAGGCTCCTGAGAGTCAGGCGCAATTGACCGTTGCGCACAAGAATGTGGCGGTAGGTGTTGGTCACCACCTCCCCGCCCTGCGTCGTCACCTCGTCGACCTGGTTTCCCTGCAGGAACACCCCGACGTTATCGTGTCGGGAGGTCCCTTTATCGCCCAGGACAAGGGTGATGTCGTAGCTGCCGTTCGCCAGATCGACGGCAAAGCTCCCATCCGGTGTGTAGTTAAAATCCCGTTCCAGGTCATCACCGATGGCCCGGTCGGCCTGGTGGATGGTACCGGCGGTCCAGCCGTAGCCCTGCGCGGCATCATAGGTCGTGGCCGTCGTCACACGCGTGTAGCCCTCGGTCAACGGCGAGGTGGAGGTGCCGAAGTCGAACATCCCATGGTTACTGCTATCGATCCGCATGCCCTCGATCACGGCGTTCGGGTCGCTGCCCCCCAGGCTCCTGAGAGTCAGGAGCAGTTGACCGGTGCGGACAAGAATGCGGCGGTAGGTCTTGGTCACCACCTCCCCGGCCTGCGTCGTCACTTCATCGACCTGGTTTCCTTGCAGGAACACCCCGACGCTATCGTGTAGATAGTTCCCTTTGTCACCCAGGATGAGGGTGATGTCGTAGCTGCCGTTCGGTAGATCGACGGCAAAGCTCCCGTGTGCTGTGAAGTTGAAATCCCGTTCCAGGTAATCACCGATGGCCCGGTCGCCCTGGTTGATGCTACCGGCGGTCCAGCCGTAGCCCTGCGTGGCATCATAGGTCGTGGCCGCTGTCACACGCGTGTAGCCCTTACTCAACGGCGAGGTGGCGGCGCCGAAGTCGAACATCCCATCAGTACCGATGGTGCCCGAACCGCCATCGGCTCGGCCGAACAGGATCGTGATCGGCCCGTTCCCGTCGGGATCGCCATAGGCCATGTCTTCATGCCCGTCGCCGTTCAGATCTCCGGCGCTGCCCAGCAGCTGGCCCAGATCCGTGGTAAAGCCCTGATCATCGGTCAGGTTGCCAAGGTCCACGTCGCCCAGATCCCGGTCCTGGAATCCGTAGACCCCGTATTGGTCGCTTCCGCCGAGCAGCAGGTCGTCCTTGCCGTCGGCGTCGATATCAGCGACGTACACGGATTCTCCGGCCTGGCCACCCGCATTGCTTCCGGTGACAGTAAAGCCCCGTCTTCCGGTCAGGTCGCTGGGATGCATCGTCTCTCCGAAGTCGGGATCGAGCCCGGGGGCTGCGATGCCGATGCCCTCGATACCGAGGAAGTGCGTTCCCCGAACCTCGGTCGTGCCCTCGTACCACTTGATCGAGGAGCTCACCCCATCGCTGGTGGCCGCGGCTTCGAAGGTGGCGGCCAGGCGAATCCTTGCCCCGTCTAGCGGATCGGTCTGGATCGAGTAGTAGGTCTCTCCCTCGATCAGGCCCACCAGCGTGGTGCCGAAGGCGCCCCGATAGGTCAGCTTCTGGGAGGTTGCCTCGCTCGCGCCCGGCGCTTCGGAGAAGAGCAGCCCGGTGTCGATCACGGCCGGACTGGCGGAACTTGGATCGCTGCTGTTAAGATCGGCGCGCAGGCGGATGCCTCCGGTCAGCGTGTGCTGGTAGGAGAGCAGCGTGACTCCGTAGAAGCCGGGCTCGTCGAACGTGATGGCCTGCGAGGTCGAATGGAATCCGGCGCCCGTTCCATCGCGCTCGATCGTCTCTCCGTTGAGCGTCAGGCGGTAGCCGTCGGTGTCCCTGACCTCGAAGACATAGGTGCCGGCCGCGTCGATTTCGATGAATCCTCTGAAGGAGAAGACCGCCCCGCCCCCGAGCGTCTTCGTGTCGAGTCCGCTCAGATCGTCTGCATCCACTCCCAGATAGGCCTCCAGGGTGCGGCCATAGATCACTAGGTTGCCGTCGCCCTGCCAGTTAAGTCCATAGCTCCCATCCGACGTGGTGAGGATACCGCGGGCCTGAGAGATGTTGTACGCGAATCCTGGAGCAACGGATACTGAGGTCACCTCGGCCCGGCCGTCCGAGACGCCGACCTGCCAGATTTCCTCTCCCGCGGCGTTGACAATCACCAGGCGGCCGTCGGAATAGAGGATCATCTTCCGACCACCTTGCTGTCCCGGCTGCTGACCATTGGCCGTAACGGACTCGAAGATCACGGTGCCATCCGCGGCGTGGATCAACAGGTTGCCATCGTACTGGAAGCTCAGCGTATGGCCGTGGTTTTGCGTCCCGCTGGCCCAGGTGGGGCCGCTGCGATAGTCGAGATCCGTCGCACTGAAGGTGGCGTCGGGCTCGCTCTGGGCGATCCGTTGGTCCGCCTCAGCCAGACTGGTGACCTTGGCGTCGTAGTACTCGCCGCTGAGTTGATTCAGATCGTTGCTGTAGTCGCCGCCTTCCAGCGTGAAGGAGTTTGCCGCGTCGTCGAAGGAGAAAGGGATCTCCGTGCCGTCCTCAGATTCAAATACCGGACGGGTATCGAGATCGATGGCGCGGCCCAGGCCGGCGTTGTCCGCCGTGTCGGCCAACTTGTATACCTTGGCGTCTGCGGTTGCTATTAAGTAATAGGTCTCGCCGCCGACCAGGCCGCCGATGCGTTTTCCGGAAGCCGCCGCGTAGCGGACCTCAGTGCCGGTCGCCAGCTTCGGCGCTTCGGTAAAGGTGACGGTATTCGCATTGCCGTTAACGGATTCGAATTCCGCCGCCACCGTCTTGCCGTAGTAGAGATAGGTGGTGAGCTCTGAGCCCGGAATCATCCGCATCCCGAAGTCGTCCGCACCATCACCGTCGAAGTCCCCCAGCCCGGCGACCTGCGTGCCGAGTTGCCCGGTCGCTTCACTGCCGTTGATGACGAAACCAACCTCACCGTCGAGCGAGACGAGATTTAGGCCGGCTTTGTACTGGGCCTGGATTGTGGCGGCGTCCAGAGCGTGGCCGTAAACCGCGACCTCGTCGATGAAACCGGCCCATCGTTCCTGACGGTTCACGCCGCCGATGGTGAAGTTGTCCAGACCCGTTGTTGTCGCTGGATTGGAGCCGGAAACAGTACCGATGCTGACGCCGTTAACGAAGAACTCCACGTCGTTATTGCCGTCCATCACCGCCGCAACATGGGTCCACACACCCGTCTGTATCCCACCGGGAACCGCGATATCGTAGTCCTTCACATCAAAGGTTGTAAATCGCAGCCCGGTGCCCTTTGTTCCGAAACCAATACCCGCCCAGTCGGGAGCGTTCGTGCCCGGTCCGTTGACGCCCCAGATGCGACGAACGTCGCTCAGGAGATCCGGGTTGATCCACGCGGACACGGTGATGTTGTTGCGCAGCGTTCCAAAGGGGGAGTTGCCCACATCGACGACACCGTTGACACTACCATCGAAGTGGTACGCGGTACCGAGGGCCGTATTGAGCGACACCTGTCCGATCGTGACACCCGGGCCGACGGCACCGTCTGCTTCGGAGTAGGACGAATCGAGGGCCGTCGCGACGCTGCCCTCGTTGAACCGCCAGTAGCCGATCGGATTCTCGGCCAGGATCAGGCTGGGGTCACCTTTGCCATCGTTATACTGGGCGAGAATCGTGGCGGCGTCCAGAGCATGGCCATAAACCGCGACCTCATCGATGAAACCGGCCCATCGTTCCTGACGGTTCACGCCGCCGATGGTGAAGTTGTCCCGGCTCGTCGTTTTCGCAGGATTGGAGCCGGCAACAGTACCGATGCTGACGCCGTTAACGAAGAACTCCACGTCGTTATTGCCGTCCATCACCGCCGCAACATGGGTCCACACACCCGTCTGTATCCCACCGGGAACCGCGATATCGTAGTCCTTCACATCAAAGGTTGTAAATCGCAGCCCGGTGCCCTTTGTTCCGAAACCAATACCCGCCCAGTCGGGAGCGTTCGTGCCCGGTCCGTTGACGCCCCAGATGCGACGAACGTCGCTCAGGAGATCCGGGTTGATCCACGCGGACACGGTGATGTTGTTGCGCAGCGTTCCAAAGGGGGAGTTGCCCACATCGACGACACCGTTGACACTACCATCGAAGTGGTACGCGGTACCGAGGGCCGTATTGAGCGACACCTGTCCGATCGTGACACCCGGGCCGACGGCACCGTCTGCTTCGGAGTAGGACGAATCGAGGGCCGTCGCGACGCTGCCCTCGTTGAACCGCCAGTAGCCGATCGGATTCTCGGCCAGGATCAGATCGCTCATAAACTCGACGGCATGCGAGGCGAGGTTGAAGGCACCGGTACCGTTTGTGATATCGGGAGCGCCAAAGAGTACGAGCGTCTGGCCGAGACCGCCGCCCGCGCCCGGGGCGCCGATTACCAGATTGCCGAAGCTGCGGTCGTCATCCAGGTTCCCGCCCCCTGACAGAGACGCGCCCAGGCGATCGCCCTCTTTCATGCCGTCGATATAAAACCATTTGCTGCCGTCATGCTCGCCGACCGCGTGCAGATAGGAGAGCTGCGCGCCCCCGTACACTACGTAGACACGGCCCTTGGCCGTCTCCTCGCCGATGGCGACGTCGTCAAAGCCATCGCCATTGAAATCGCCAATCCCCGCGACGGAGATCACCGGGTTCCCGGAACCGAAGAACTCGAATCCCTCTCCCGGTTCCAGAGCGGGCAGATTGATAGCGGTGCCCGGAGTGTTCGAGCCGTAGACGACGTGCGCCACGTGGCCCTTGGCACTGCCGATAATAACATCCCAAATCTCGTCGCCGTTGACGTCCCCGGCGCCCTGGATGTTGTGATGGCCGACGCCGTTTGGCCGGCTGAACTGCACGCCCCCGACGGTGTGGAGCAGGCTCGTGTCGATCACCTGCAGATCGCCGGTCCCACCCGTGCCGATGTCGCTGGTTAGCACGATCGAGGTGTTGCCCCTCCGCTCGAAGTGAATCAGCGAGAGATCGTACAGGCCCGCTCGATCGAAGGTGACGCTGCCGACGATCGGCTCGGACTGACGGCCGCTGTAGGTCGGCCGCTCCACGACCACCTGATCGCGGATGGTGAGCTTGAAGCCGTCGTCCCCGTTCACCCCAAAGCTGTAGGTGCCCGGCGTCTCGACCGCGAGGTATCCATCGTAGACGAACACCGATTTTTGGAGATCCATGGTCCCCGCCTGCGGGCCCACCAGGCTGGCGCCGTCGCCGCTGCTGCTGCCGAGGTAGCCGCGCAGGCCGTTGCTGTTGGTATCCACCCAGCTCCCCGAGCCGTTGGCCGGGTAATCGAGCCGGGTGGAGATGAAGGCGGCGTCCGGATCCATGGAATGGATTGCCATTTCCGCGCTGTCCACAGTAGAAAACAGACCCGCATCGTAGAAGACGCCGTTCAGTCCATCGCCCTCGGCAGAGAAGAGGCGCTGATCCGCGCCGCTGCCCTGACCGGCCAGGGCGCTGATATCGATACTTCCGCGCGCGCCCAGGTTGCGCGCCCCGTACACGACATAGGAGCGATCGCCCAGCAGATTTCCCTTGGAGTCCAGCGCACTGGGAACGCCGAGGACGAAGTCCTCGATGCCATCCAGGTTGAAATCCCCGGCGCGGCCCGCGCTGACCGAACTCAAGTCGGCCGTGCGGACCCCGTCGATGCGGAAGCCGCTCTGGCCGTCCAGCGTGGTGACGTCGAGCGAGTCGGGGAAAACGCCCAGATCGCCGTAGACCACATAGAACCGGCCCGTGGAGCTGCCCGAGTCGGGCACTCCGACCAGGATATCGTCGATGCGGTCGTGGTTGATGTCGCCGATACCACCGAGCACCAGCGCGCCGGGCAGTTGCGTCGTGCGCGGACCGGCCTGCGCGGACCCGAACTGGATGCTCGAATTGGCCGTCTGGGTCACCGGATCCAGCGAGCCGATCAGCACGTCCGCATAGCCGTCGCCGTTGAAGTCTCCGGCCGCGGCCAGTACCGCGTCAGCCCCCGTATCGGTTGTGGTCAGTGTCAATCCATTGCTGTCGGTCAGACTGGAGGCGTCGATCGCGGCCTCGTGGGGCAGGCGAATGCCCGGCTGCGGATCGAGGTCGATCGCCTGCCCCTCCAAAGCGTCCGTGCGGGTCCGGGCCAGCTTTACGACGCCCGGGGTCGCACTGTCGACGATCAGGTAGTACATCTCGTCGGAGTTCAGGCCGGGGATCGGATCGTGGCCGGGCAGGCGCAGCTGGTGCCGCGCAAAGTCGTCGCTCGGACGCGTCAGTGTCAGATCTTCGAGCGTCAGCTCCAAACGACCACCCCCATCGGAATGTTCGGTGAAGTTGTAGGAGGCGTTCTCGCTTAGACCGCCGATGGGCTCGGCGCCCGCATAGTCCGAGAGCAGCTCGTAGATGAGTCCCTCACCCTGTTCCTCGGCGACAAACAGGTCATGGCCCAGCGCAGGCAGACGAGTGGAATCCTGAATGAGAATCATGTTGGGCAGGTTGCCAAGCATAGCGGAATCCTGAACGACGTCCGTCGGCTCGAACTTGGCGGCTGCCGGGGCGCGATAGGTGAACGCATCGCCCACGCTTACCGGGATCGCACGAGACAGCATACTCGTAACGTTCCCGCTGGGCTGATGCAAGCCGACGAAGGTGCCTGCAGCGAGATGGGCACGGGTCCTCGCAAACTGGACCCCGACGCCGTCGGCGGGAGCTTCCGATGGGGGATCCGTCGCTGGGGAGACCTTCGCGTAGTAGATCAGACCCGGGTCGAGCCCGAAGCGGTACTTGGCCGGAACCGAATCGTTGCCGGGGCCCGAGAGTCTCCAGATCACGGTATCTCCCGTCTTGACCGAGGTCGTGGCGGGCAGGTAAAGGGTGGTCCCTGAAATTAGGTTTCTTGCGTTGAACTCATCCGCGACCACATTCAGACCGGCAGCAGCGACCTGCCAACTACTCACGTCGACACCGGTGAGGGAGCCATACTTGTTCGCATTCTGTGCCGAAGAAAGATTGATGGTACTTCCGACCGCGGCTGCTTCCGGGCTGACAGCCAAGTGATAGAGTGAGGGATTACCGGTCATCGCGGCGATGTAGTAGACCTGCCGATCCTCGAGGCCGTCCCAGGTATACGTGGTCGAGAACAGCACGGCGTCACCGACCTCAAAATGAGAGCTCGAACTCGATCGCGCTCCCTGTAATCCCCCGGTGGCGATCGAGGACGCGACGGTGTCATAGGCGCCGGTCTGCTCCAGCGCGAAGGGCAACTGAATTTCGTCCTGCTCGTAATCCACGTTGGAAGCGGCATCGAAGACGGCGGTCTCCAGATCGGAGCCCGCGTCCTCGGTCATGGCCACCTTCACATTGTAGGGATCGGAAGTGTTCAGGTAGTAGACCTGCCCGTCGTACAGGCCGGTCAGCGGCTCGCTGCCGTGCGCGCGGTAGATCACGGGCTCGGCCGGCTGGGCTTCGCTGCCCTGCCAGCTATTGTCGACCGGGACCAGATCGGCGCTCTGGAACGAGTGCGGTGCCTTGAAATCGAGCGACGACGTTCGCTCGTCGACCTCGCCCGTGCGGAAGAACGTTCCGAAACGAATCTGCCGGCTGCTGATGCGCACCACGTCGTAGGCTTTGCCCTCGACCAGACCGCCGATCGCCGCGCTGCCGCCGGGCCGGTAGACGAGAACATCTCCGGTCTCCAGTCCATGGGAGCGCTGGAAGGTGATGATGTCGTTCACGTAGTCGACATCGGTGGCGGGGTCGAAGGTCAAGTCCGGGAGCGTGCCGGGGGAGCCCGATTCGGCCTCGACGATCACATCCCCGCCGGCCACGACCGAGGAGTCGTCGGCGATGTAGGCGGTCACGTCCGGCGTGATGTCGAGGTTGGCGATGTTCTCATCGACGGCGATGGCGCCGTAGCTGCCCCCGTGCGCGTTGGCGTAGCCGACGAATTCGTGCTCGGCCTCGACACGCGTATCGGTTTGCGTGGCGATTTCCGCGCCGCTCCCGATGTACGCGTGGACGTCGGAATCGAGGGTGGCCGTGACCCAATTGCCGTCGCCAGACAGAATCACCCCACCCCCGGAAGCCAACCCGTCGGCATGGGGATCATCGGCAGCGATAGCCAGGACCTGCAGTCGCCCGCGCGGCGAGCTTCCGGAGAGCGTGTTCGCGTGCAGCACGGTTCCGTCTTCGACATAGGCGTTCACGGTCGGTGAGGCGACCGCTTCCACGTAGGTGATGCCCACCGCCGCGCCTACCGCACCCGCGATGCCAAAGCCCTTGGCGAAGGGCTCCGCGGTGGAGTTGGCGACCACGCTCACATCTCCGCCGACCAGATGGGCCGCGTCGCCAGCTGCCACACTCGAGCTCGTTCCGAGCGAGGCGCGCACGTCGGGTGTCGTCGTCGCGCGGGCGTAAGAGCCCTCTGCTGTAAAGAAGAGTCCCCCCTCCACCGCATAGCTGCGAGCCACGGGCCGGACATCGGAGACCGCTTCAATCGTCACCCCGTTTACAGCCGCGACCTTGGTGGCGGAGGCCACGTCGGCGTCCCCGAGGACTGCATCGCTGATGAAGGCCTCGGTTCCACCGGTGGCATCGGCGATGGCCACGGACGCACCGAGGCTCACGGCGCCGACCTCCGCTTCGATGCTCAGCGCCTCGAAGCGTTTGTAGCCGCGCGTCGCACGCACCTCGACCTGGTCCGCCGACAGGATCTCCGCCCCGCCTGCAATGTACGCCCGCTGCGTGCTGTCGTCGCTGATCGCGCCGACTCCCGCTGCCACCTCGACGCTCGCGCCGGCCTGGCCGATGATCACATCGCTGACCAGATCGCCTTCGTAATCGGCGAAGACGTTGACGTCTCCATCCACGCGGACGCGCGCCTCGATGCCGGCCTCGGCCTCGCCGTGTACGGTCGCCATGGCGACGGAGGCCCCAATGCCTGCCACATCCAGCAGGACCGCGCCGGTCCGCTGATCGAGCGAAATCTGCTCGTACGCCGTGACATTCAGATCCCCGCCGGCCGTAATGCCGATGGCGTTGCCGTCACCGGCACTCGGACTGGACGCAATGAACGCGCGCGTGGCGCCGGTATTGGGGGCGCTGAAGGAGTCGGCGACCCGCGACGAGCCGTCGGGCGCCGTGTGCTGGGCACCGAGCCCCGCCACTTTGCCGACCAGCACCGTTCCGTCCGGGACGCCCTTGTCCGTGCGATCGTCATCGCCGATCTGCGTATCGGTCGCGTTCAGACTGTTCAAGGTCTGAACGTAATCTCCGTCCGCCTGGCCCCCCTCGCTGTCCGTGTAGGTGCGATTGGCCGACCGATCCACGGACGAGGTGAAGGCGCTCTCGGGAAGCGCGGTACCGGTGATCTCGCTGGTCTGGTAGGCGAGCTTCACCGCCGTGCCCAGCGTCCAGACAGACACCGCGGCCTCCACCCCGACGGCAGCGCCCTCGGCGCTGCCCGTCCAACTGGTCACGTCTTGTAAGGAGATCGCCGAGACATCGACGTCGCCGCGGGCCGCCAGCGAGACGTCCTCACCGATCAGGGCCTCGGTGTCTCCGGCCACGATACCGACATCGATGCCTCCCGCCATCGACAGCCCCCCGCTAACAGCGACCGCGCCGCCGATGTCAAAGGCCTGAAGATGGTTCGCGGCCGCCACGTACACGCCCTGATCGCCGCCCACGGTCAGTGTGTCATCGTCCACCTGCTGCTGGTTGATGAAGGCGCCGTCCCCGATCCGGGCCACGGTGTCCGAATCCACGTAGGTGTAGACGACGCCGCCCGCGATGCCGATATCGGGGCCGGTGGCGCCGGCCGCACCGAAAGCGGTCAACTGTTCCGAGGAACGCGCTTGGACGGCGAGCCCCATACCCTCGCCGGTGCCGATGCCGGAATCGCCCGCGCTCTGCTCGAGCACTGCCATGGCTTCGGTTCCGCTGGCGCGCGCATCGACGCGAGCGCCCGCGTCGATGAAGGCCTGGGTATCCTTCTCCAGGTATTGGTAGGCGATGCCCGCACCCACGCCGGCGGCCTCGAATCCCACGGCCAGCGCACCGGCGATGCTGGTCGCCCGGGTGTCGTCGGTGGCCTGGACCTGCACGTTGCCCTCCGCGGACACCTCGGCGCCGGCGCCGATATAGGCCCAGGTGTGGTTCGTGACGCGGAAGACCAGGGCCGACCCGTCCAAGCTCAGCGTTTTCGAGACGCCGAAGCCGGCGGCCAGCTGTGTGAAGTGTGCCGTCGTACTCGCCAGCACGGCCACATCGCCGGAGGCGACGACATGGGCGTTGGCAGCGATGTACGCCTTGGTCGTCTGCTTCAAGTCGACGTAGGCCAGCGCCCCCGCAGCCGAAGCATTACCGCCGACAGCGACCGCACCGGCCAGTGCCAGTTGGTGGTGGTCGTTGCTGGCGACGACTCGCACGTCCGCATCGCCGGCCGTACCCGCCACGCCGGAGATGACCGTGCCCGCAACAAAGGCCGTGGCGGTATTCTCTTGAGCCGCAACCAGGACGCCGAGATCGCCCGCGAAGCTGCCCCCTTGATCGATCGCGCCCGTCGCGGCCAGGCCCCGGTTCACGCTCCCGTAGGTCGCCGTGACGGCCACGCCCTTCAGGGCGCTGTAATTGGCGAATGCCTTGCGATCGTAGTCGATCGCAGGGTCGTTGATATCGAGCACGCCCGAGCCCATCGGATCGGTGATCGCAGTATTGGGTGGCTGCACCTCGCTGCCGTCGTCTTCATCCGGTGCCTCGAAGCTCACCGTGAAACCACCGCTGGCGGCCTGGATCGCATTCCGCGTGCCGAGCGCGGTCACCGACGCGCCGGCACCGATGTAGGCCCGCGTCGTGACCTGGGGAACCGTCACCCCGAGCACGCCGCCCACGGCTGCCTTCCCGCCCGAGGCGGCGACGCTGCCGTCAAACGAATCGAGCTGAGTGCGGCCCTCGGCCGCCACCAGCACGTTGCCCTGCGCCGTTACATGCGGCGTGGTGCTGCCGTCTTCTTCTCCGATGTACGCTTCGGTCGTGAGGTCGAAGACATAGACCCCGACCGCACCGGCTCCGTCCAGGCCCTTGCTAGAGTAGAAGACCGTCCCGACGTACGACACCTGCTGCTCCTCGGAGCCCGCCTGGACGAGCACATCGCCTTCGGCGTGGACCTCGCCCGAGTTGAGGTAGGCCCGGGTGTCTTTCGTGACCGAGCCGACGTCGACCGCCAGCCCTCCGCCCCCGTAGGTCTCGCCCAGATTGATGGCGAACGCCCCGCCGCCGCCGTACAGCGTCGTGCTGTCGTGGGCAAAGACGTTGACATCCATGGCCGCGCTGGCGCCCGGCGAGCCCGAGGCCGGCGGCTGATTGATCGTGGCGCCGGCATCGATGTGCGCTCGCGTCTTCTCATGCAGCACGTTGACGGCGACCGAGCCTTCGATGCTGAAGCTCTTGTCATCGCCGCTGGTCGAACTGCCTTCGATTCCGGCCGCGATCGTCGTCACCGTCTCCGTGGAAACGGCCGTGACGGAAACGCCGCGGAACGAATCGTCTTGCTGCCTGCTGCCCGCGATGCCGGTATCCACGGTGGCGTCGTCGGCGTTCCCAAGCGCCTGCACCGCGACGTCCCCGAGGAAGGCTTGCGTGCGGTCGCTGTGCACCGTTGTCGCCGTGGCGATCCCGATACTGCTGCCGTTCTGGGCAAACGCGGCATCGCCCGCGATGGTAACCGCATTGAACTTGCTGTCGGCCGCGACGATGAGATTGCCGGCGACGTCCACGGCCCGGGGGTCGGAGGTGATGTTCTCGATGAAGGCCCGCGTCGACTCGTCCTCGTAGTCCGTCACCGCCACCGCCGTCGTAAGCACGTCGCCGCCAGCAACCGCGCCGCCCGCCGCCGCCACGGTGACCGCATTGCCCCCTTGCTGGGCGTTGACGCTCGCGCTGCCCGCTGAGGAAGTGACGCCGGTATCCAGGAGGAACGCCTCCACGGTGGGACTGTGAGATACGTTGACCGCGGCGGCAGCGCCGATGGCCAACGACCCCGGTTCCTCCTGGACGCCAGCGGTCGCGGCAACACGGGGCGAAGGGCTGAGAGCATCAAGAAGAAGCGGGTTGGTACCATTCTGCCCTTGGCCGCCTCCGTTCTGGATCTGCCCGTTCGAGTCGACAACGTCGTTACTGGATGCGACCTGTTCGTTGTTCCACTCTTCCGCGTTGTATATGTTGGAATCGCTCTGCTCTTCAAGCTGCGGGGAAAGGGCGTCTTCGTATGCCTCGTCCGCCTCGCTGACGTCGATTCCCAGGGAGTCGTCGAAGGTCCGTTCATTGAGCGAGCTGGTGTTGACTTGATCTCCGGCATCCGGGTACGAGTCACTTCCGAGCGAGTTGAAGCCCTTGGCGTAGGACACCGCGCCGGCGAGCGAGAGGTCCGTGCTTTCCAGATCGAAGGCGTCGACGGAAACGAGCGAGTCGCCCTCGAGGTCCGCGCCCATGGCGTAGGCGCTGACCGTGGGCGAGCCGATATTGGTGGAGACACTCCCGCTGAGCGCGTCAAAACTGCCCACTTCCCCGGCCACCGCAATCCCCATGTTGAATGTCCGGCGCCGATTGGCTTCGATGCGAACCGCATCGCCGCTCAGCGTCGAGCCATCCCGGCCGGCTTCGAGCTCGTCCTTCTCCTTGTTCCCGACATACGCGCGAGTGCGGGCTCGGTCAATTCGGTTCGTCGCAACCGAGGCGCCTTGTGCAATGGCGCCCTTGCCCTCCGCCAGGCCGAAGCTCCCGGCCGAGGCGGAGTTCCTGACCGTGTCTTCCTCGGCGCGGACCGTCGCATCGGTCGCCGCGGCCAGGCTGGAGGCCCCCGAGACATGCGCGTCGGTCGTGTAGGTGATCACATTGGTGGCCGCCGAGCCGCCGAGAGCATATTTTCCCGTGTGTTCCATACCGATCGCGAATGCATAGTTGGCGGCGTCCTGGCGTTCCGCCGCCACCACCACAGCGGCCCCGCTGGACTCGAGCTGGCTCGCATCCTCGACGAACGCGGTGACCGTGCTGACCACGCCGTTGGTGGCAACTGCCGCCCCGCCCTCTGCATCCGCGACCTTTACGAAGGGGAAGCCGAGGTAGCCGGCGAACGCCAGCGTTGTCCAATCCGTCTCGCTGGCCGTCACCGAAGCTTCTTCGGAGGTGCGGACGACGGCCCCTCCCGCGACATAGGCTTTCGTGGTGTCCGTTAGGTCGTTGACGCTCACCGAGGCGGCAAACGAGCCGCTCTCCGCATTCATCACGCCTACGGCATCGGCGGTCACGCCGCCCTTCAGCAAACCGAGCTCCGTCACACTCGAATTCGCAAGCAGCTTCAGTGATCCGGCATTCAGGGTCAGCTTGCCGTCCAGGTAGGCCTGATTCGTGCTATCCAGATCGTTCACCGCAATGGCGGCACCAATCGCCACACCCTTACCGGTCTTTGTGTACCGCACCTGGTCGTAGATGCCTGCGAGCGCATTCACCCTAAGATATTTCAGGTCCGAGGTGACTTCGACCGTCCCGGCGGCGTCGATTTCGGTGGTCCCCGTCGTGTCCTCGACATACGCCTCGTTTCTGAGGTCCACGCGATTGGCGGCGCCGGACCCGGCGACGCCGAAGTTGCTGGACGCATTGATGCCGAGGGCAAAGGCATTGAATTCCGGTTGAGTGCGCGAATAGACACGCACGTCGCCCGTTGTCGCAATGCGAGAATCCTGAATCAACGCGGCGGCATCGTCGTCCACCTCGTTGACCGCCGCGGCGAGGCCGATTCCCGTTTTCGCTCCAAGACTGACACCGCCGGAGACCGCCAGCACATTGCTCAGATCTTGCGCATGGATATCCAGCAAGCCCGCGTCCTCTCCGGCGCCGTCTCCGGTATTCTCGTAGCTGCTGCCCGTGAAAGAGGCTTCGACCGCACGTTGGTGATTGCCAAGGCGGGAGCTGAGCTGGTTCACAGCCACCGTGCCCGCGAGATCCAGCTTGGATGCCTCGACGGATCGGGTTGCGGCAACCGCATAGGTCACCGGCAACAGCTCATTGCCCCCCTTGGAGCGCGTGTTCAACTTGGCATGGATGTCGAAGTCGCCCTCGCTCTGGGTGATGCTCGAGGCGGACACGCCGGCGAGCACCTGTCGGTCGAGCTGGTTCCAGGCCCAGGACGTGCCGACGCCCACGGTGCCCCCGTCGCTGGCGTCTCCGGCGACCGCGAAGATCAACACGCCGTCGAAGGCATTCACCCAGGAGTCGTCGCCGACCGAGATCGCTGAGCCGTTCTCGATACTGGCTTGCGTCTTGTAGTGGATCGAGTTGTAGGCCGCCGATCCCGCCACCTCATACGTCACGGCCGATCTGCGCTGTACTTCACCCGCACCACCGGCAGCGAACGAACCGAACGTGCTGTTGCGGTTCGCGATGACGTCGACGGACTCGGCTTCCAAGTCGGCGCGGGCGATGTAGGCGCGGGTGTCGCCCTGGCCTGCCTCCAGCAAGATGCTGCTGAACGAGCCCGCGATGCCGTTGCTGGCAGGCTGTTGAGCATCATCCTGATGCTCAATGGAAAACGCCCCGGCGAAGGCGTTGTGGACCCCGGAATTCTCCGCCGCAACCTTGACGTCATGCGCCTGGAAGCTGCCCGGGTCATCGATGAAGGCCAAGGCCTCGTCGGCGGCCAGCTTGATGACGCTGGCATCGCCGGCGATGGCGATGCTCGCTTTGCCTGTGGCGGGGCCGTGCGCATCGTTGGCTGCGAGCACCCCGGGGCTCCCCGCGGAACCGTCGGCCGGACTCCGTCCGCTTTCGCCGGCGGCCACCGCGAGATCGAGCAACGGATTATCGATGACGTTGCCGCCCCCGCCGGAACCGTCTGGGTCGACGTCGCTGCCGGCCCCGGCGTCGGCGGCCTCTTCGGCGTTGGGCACGCTGTTGTCAATATCTTGGCCGCCCTGACCGTTGGCGGCGTTGTTGTTGGCGGCCGCGTCGGGCGCCGCCTGGTTCTCGATCTCCGCGTTCTCGGGCTCTGGCACCTCGGTCCGCAGATCGGCCGCAAGCGCAAGCGATGCGGTCCAACCCTTGTTCACCGCGACGATATTCAGGTCGGCTTCGGGGCCGAGATCGATCGACGAAACACGCAAATCGGCCTCGTCCACGCCTGCCTGACCATCCTCCTCGCCGATGTAGGCCTTGGTGCGGCGGTGGAGTTCGAAGTAGTTGATCCCGACGCCCAACCCGTTGTTGAGTCCCTTGACGATGTCGCCATTGGCCCCGAAGAAGACCTGGTTGCCGATGGCCACGACCTCGACCGGGCCCCCGTCGATCTCCGCACCACTGCCGATCCGCGCGGTCGTGGCGCCCTTACGCTGGTTGTAGCGAACGACCTGCCCCCCGCCCGAGAAGGCCAGCGCCCCGGTTTCTCCCGTGGTGCTCGCTCCCGTCGCCACCATTCCGAAATACCAGGTCTTGTCCTCGGCGCGGACCGAGAGACCTTCCCCTTCTTCACCCGTGTGAATCTTCGCCCCCTCCCCGCGCTCGCCCTCCGGGATCGAATGGCCGTGATCGTCTACCGGCGAGGGGACGCTGACGGCGGCGTGCACCGTGTTGTTGATGTCGTACCACTGCAGCGTGACCCCGAGCGCCGCCTTTTCCGCGTTAACACCGCTGGGGTAGAACTGGCGGCTGGCCAGCTCCGCGACCTGCTTCGGGATCTTTTTGAGCCCGAGGCCGAAATCGAACACGCCCGAGATCTGAAAGGTCAGCATGTCGAGGTCGGCGGTCACCGAGACGCTGCGCTCGTCGTCGTCACCCCCGGGCGGGTCAAAACGCTGGTTGATCAGCGCACCATCCGCGACGATCGCTTCAACGTTGTTCGTGAACGAAGCGAAATTGACCGTGACCGCCAGCGCAATTTCGGCTTCCTCGAGCTGTGCCCGAGTGGTCGTGTATCCCGAGGCCACCGAATCGGAGAAGAAGAACCATGGATCCACGACCTGCTTGATCAGCGTCTTCGGATCGTGCTCTGCCTCCTTCACGACGAAATCGAGCCAATCGTCGCCGGACCCTTCGATCGGCGCCTCGACGGGATACCAAATATCCGCACCGATCTCGATCTTATCCGGTGCATCCAGTTGCGCGCCGCCCTGAACGACCGTTTGAACATTCGAATCGAAGACCGTGACCGAGACCGCCCCTGCGATGTCGAAGGTGGTGGGCGTTTGCGCATCGCCCTTGGCACCCTCGGCCGTCGCGCCCTCGACCACAAAACCGCGCACCATGGCCTGCTCGGTGCCGATTTCGATTTCGCCGCTGGAGACCAGATCGGCCGTGCTGCCGATGATGGTCTGCACGTTGGTTTGGACGATCGCAGTCTGCAGGGCCACCGCACCCTCGGCTACGTTCCCCGAGGTCCTCGCATTGACCAGGTCGCCCGCTTCGTTGTTCTGGAGCGGACCCGCGGCTTCCTCCGCCCCCGCCTCGCTGAAGAACTCGAACGGATCTTTGAAATAGGCGAACGTTAGCGCACCCAGTAGCGGATCAGTGTAGCGCGCAGCAAAACCTGGCTTACCGCCGATCTGTGACTTCTGGGAGATGTGATACTCGGTATCCAGCTTCGATTCGATCGAGAGCGATTGATTGCGCTCGAGGGAATGAACGTTGCCGTGCATAACGAGCGTGGAGACCTCGAAGTTGATCGAGTCGGAGTATCCATCGCTGTCGATCGCATCCTCGGGCGACTCCGCCAGCCGGATGGCGCGGGAGTCGAGGGCTCCGGTCGGAACGTTGCTATTGAAGGTCGGAATCGCGTATAGCAGCGTTCCATCGGGCAACGGCGTTTCGTCCTCTCCAAGCAGTGTCACGCCGATCGCACCATGGTAGGCCAGTTGATCCCCCGCGGACAGCAGATGCTCGTTCTTGAAGGTCACCACGCCGATATTCGCGTTGAACGACTCGACCTCCAGAATGTCGCCTACCTGCGCCCCGGACCCCGCTGCGACTGCCATGACCTCGAAGGTGGGTTGAACCTCCAGGTCCACCAGGTTGCCGCTCTCGTCGGTGAGTTGGAGTCGCGTGGGGTCGTCGCCGTTCAGGGCGAAGTACGAGCGCCCGTCGACCAATCCGCCCACCGCCTTGCCTTCGAACGCGTGGTAGATCAGTTCCGTCCCGTCGGCCAAGCCGGGCGAAGTGCTCCAGGTGATCGCATCGATGCCGCCCATCACGCTGCTGAAGGGCAGTACGATCCCGCTGTCGGCGAGCGTGAAGCTGGGTGTCCCGACCAAGTCGATGGCGTCTCCCTGTTTGGCAGCCTGGCGAGATTCGGCCAGTTGGATCAGCGACGAACCTCCGTCGTCGGCAATCACGTAGTAGTCCTGGCCCGACTCCAGGCCCTCGATCGCGCCGCCCCCAAAACCCGCGGAGTAGGTCACGCGCTCGCCCGTGACGTACGACGTGCCGGCGCCCATCTGGATGGTGTCCGCAGCGAAGTCGACAACCGGCACGAAACCGCCGGCGCCGTCGCTGGCGGAGCCGAAGGGATCGAATACGACGAACGGTTCGTCGATTGCCGGCGCACCGGAAATCACCCGGCCCTGGACGACCGTCTTGACATCCGGCGTGGCGTAGAGAATCCCCAGTGTGAGGCCGGACTTGCCATCTTGATAGGAAGTCGACTTGATCGTGCCGCCGGTCTGATCTTCACCGGCGGCCAGGATCGCCACATCTCCGGCATCGGCCTCGACCTGCGTGAACTCCGCCAACGTGACGTGGGATTTCAGATCCGAGAAGTAGGCCCCGATGGACACCCCGATGTTGTTGGGGTTACTCGGAAACTCGTTCCCCGTATACGGGTTGGCGCCCATGTTCTGACGGATCTCCGACTTGCCTTTGGCTTTGTTTTCGACCTCGCTGGTGATCTCCACGTTGCCGTGCTCGCTGCGGATGAGTGTCCGCGTCTCTTCATCGCCGCCATCGATATCGACCGTGGCCGTGGCGTCCGCGATCAGTACCACAATCGTCAGACCGAAGTGGGCCTTGGAATTCTGGTAATAGACCCCGTTGGCCTCGGCGAAGGCTTCCGCGGTGGCCTCGATGGTGACATCTTCCTCGCCCTCGATCAAAACGGCCTCGCCCTCCGACTCGCCGATGTCGATCGTGGCCGTCGACTTCTTGTAGGAGAAGGAAATCGGGCTGCTGAACAGGGACACAAAGGTCTCCAGCGGTGCGAGGAAGTTCCCGCCCGAGAGCGCCTGCACGGCCGCCTCGAACTGGTCCAGGTCTCCCGCATTGGCGTTGATCTCGATCTCGCCCCCGCGGATCTCGGCGCCGCTCTGGATTTCGACCGTAGCCTTGCGCCCGCCGAAGGTCTCGTCCCACTGTTCGAGGATTTCCGCGTAGCTCCAATTCGAAGTGCTGATGTTGTCCTTCGCCCGCAACACAATGTCGCCCGCGCTGGCGCCGTCCACATCCGCCGACGCCAGCAGGCTCGCACCTTCCGCGACCGTGATCTCTGCGGCGACGAGTTGGATGTTGCCGGCCTCCCCGGCGATCAGATTGCCTTCGTTGTCCCGGGCGCGGGTATCGAGGACGGTGTCCGCCGCCACCGTGATCCTGCTGCCCCCGCTGGTGGCTGCCTTTTCCCAAACACTGTCCGCGTCGATCAGGTTGGTGATGAAGTTCGCCCCGCCCGTCCGGATGCTCGTGACCGTTTTCTGGGGCCCCGGCGTCTGCTCCTGGCCGATGACGACGGTCGCCTGTTTGTCGCCCGCATCGAGCGTGAAACTCTCCGCCCCACTCAGATCGAAGCTGTAGCGCGTCGCGGCGCTTCCGTCGGTGCGCCCGAACAGCGCGTAGAACGACCCCGCACCCGGTGTGCCGAGGAGCAGATCGTCGATCCCATCGGCGTCGATATCGGCACTGCCCAGCGATTGCCCCACGCCATCGGTGGCGAGGCCGGCCTCCAGCTTGAAGCCGGAGATGCCGTCGAGATCGGCCAGAGCGGGCCGGCCCTCGGAGCCGAAGCCCGTATCGCCGAGCAGCACGTAGGCCACGCCTGCGCCAGGCGCGGCGATGGCCAGGTCGCTGACCCCGTCGTCGTTCAGATCGGCCAGCTCGCTCACGACAAGCCCCGTGTGATCGCCCGCGGCGACCCCGTCGATGGTGAAGCCCTGGCTGCCATCCAGGCCGGCAAGCGCCAACTCGCTGCCGAAACCGCTCTCCTCGACGAGCGCGTAGATGCCGTAGACGACGTGGACCTGGCCCGCATCGCTGTGAAGTGTACCCAGCGCATCGGTCACGTCTGCAAGCGGGGAACCGATCAGCAGATCGGCATGGCCGTCGTTGTCGAGGTCGCCCGCCCCGGACACCGACGTGCCGGCCCGATCACCCGCAGCAATACCTTGGATGCGGAAACCGGTAACTCCATCGAGGGCCGAGGGTGTGTAGGCGGCCTCGAAGCCATCAAAGCCATACAGCACGAGGGCCTGACCCGAATCGATTCCGTTCACGTCGGCGCCGGGCGACCCGATCACCAGGTCCCGAACCGCGTCCGCGTTCAAGTCACCCGCATCGGCCACCGAGGCGCCCAGCGCGTCCCCGGCGTTTTCACCGGAGACGACGAAGCCGTTACTGCCGTCAAGGGTGGATAGATCGAACAGCGCGTTTGTCCCGTTCGTGGAGTCGCCCGCCAGGGTTAGCGGGCCGAAGAGCGTGTACACCGCTCCCGCGCCGTTACTCGCGCCCGGCGCCCCCAGGGCGAAGTCCCCGATCTCGTCGGCATTCAGGTCGTCCAGGCCGGCCAGCGACGCACCCAGCCGGTCGCCTGGATTCAAGCCCTGGATCACGAATCCGCGCGACTCCAGCGCTGCGATCTCCAGCGAAGCCAGACCCCCGCTCGCCAGCTCGGGCGAGCCGTACAGCACGTACGCGCGTCCTCTCCCGCCCTCCGCCTCGGGCGCACCGAGGATCAAGTCGTCGCTGCCGTCCGCATTCACATCCGCAAACCCCAGCGCGGCGCCAAAGCCATCGCCCGGCGTCTCGCCTTCGATCACAAAGCCCTGTGTGCCGTCCAGGCTGTCCAAGTCGATCCCGGCGAAGCCCTGGTCACTGCCGAAGAGCACGTGCACCTTGTGGTCCGCGGGACTACCCAGCACCAGGTCCTCGATTCCGTCTCCGGTCAGGTCTCCCACCGCCTGCGCCAGTTGGGTGCCCGTGCGGAGGCCATCGAAGCGGTGTCCCTCTGCGTCGCTCAGATCGGAAACCACCAGCTCTGCGTCGAAGGCGTAGCTGATGTCCAGGTGCAGCAGACCGTCCTCGCCCTGGGTGATGCGCACGTTGGCGTCGTTCTCGACGCTCGCCGTCTGCGCGTCCGCGGACGAGGTCAGCTCAATACTCTCGACTCGGCGATGATCGATGTCCCGGTTGCCCGTGCTGATTCTGCCCCCCTGGGGGCTCGTCGAGGCGTGCTCCAGATCGGAGAAGAGATTCTCCGAGTCATCGATGACGATGCGGTCGGCTCCCCCGCCGCCGTCCACGATCCCATCCAGGTAAGCGTTGGGCCCGAAGAAGAACGTGTCGCTGTCATCCGCACCGCCGAGCAGGTTCTCGATCCCCGTGAACGGATGGCCCGCCACACTGCCCGCGTTGAGCACGTCGATCGTCCAGTCGATGTCGGTTTCGCCATTGAGTACATCCACGAAAAGCGTGTCATCTCCGCGACCTCCGTCGATCACCAGATCGCCCCGCTTCATCGAGACATCGTGCAGCGCAAGCGTGTCCCGACCATCGCCGGTATCGATGGCAAGGCCCTGAAACGGTCGCGCAAACGAGATATCCGTCCCGTCGCTGCTCAGGCTGATTTGGCTGCTCAGCCGGCCACGGACCTCGCTCTCAACCTCCCAGTTGTCGTTACCGGACGTGCCCTCGAGACTTACGTGCGCGTTCGTATGAGACCGTCGCCCATCCTGGGTCACCCGCTCCAGGTCAATAAAATCGATTGCGCGTCCATCCAAACCGACCGAGCCGGCAAAATCGCCGGACTGCGCGAAGTGCAGGTGGTGAATCTGCCGGTTCGTCTTCAGGGTCAGCCGATCGGCGCCGCCGGCACCATCGACACTGATGGCGCCGCAATACTTGGCGCGGGCCGACTGGTCGATCGTGAACCGGTCATCGCCCCCGGTGCCCTGCAGGACGATGGGTGCATTGGAATGGGCCCTGATGTCCCACAGCACCTTGTCGCGGTCGGTCTGGTCAACCAGCTCGATGCTGCGTCGCTTCTTGTTATAGCGCAGCAGCCAGTCGACCGGATCGGCGCCTGGATCGGGGGAAATCAGGATGACATCAGTGTCAGACAAGGCCCATGCCACAGGATCGTCCCCACCCTCGTTCTCATTGCCGGCCCTGCCGGTCAGGCTCTCAACGGCACTCTTTTCGTCCAGGGCGCCATCGATCAATGTCGATTGACCGGCGCTGTCGATCAGCAGCAGCGGATCGGTTCCGTCATCATCTTCGAGATCAACGGCCGCCGCCGGGTCGGACAGGGGATCGCTGGAGAGCAGGATACGCGGCTCCAGGGCTTCCAGATGCACCTTGCGGGGCTTTTTGGTGGTTTGCAGCTTTTTTTTCAGCCGCCGGCGAAATCTTCGGGTCCAACTCATCATGGCCTCCCGATATAGTTGATTGGTTGATTAGTTGATTAGTTGATTGGTTAAGTAATTACAGACCTCGTAAAACCTTGCTAATTAACAGGTTATGTTTTGGACAATAGCTCCGATTCCATTGAGTCGTTTCGGTTCAGAGGTTCAAGGTTCAAAGGCTGACAGTTTCATGATGTTTACATCGTGAAATCAGTGGTATCTGACAAAATCGCGAAGCGATTAACCCTGAACCTGGAACCGTGAACCTTTGAACCCAGACCGGCCAAATGTCCAATTTTTATAATAAGTTATATAATTTTAATAGGTTACATAAATATTTTATTGGCAATTTGCGAGGTCTGTAGTAGAATTTCCGAGAACGAATTTGTAGATATCGCACAGCAAGGATGATGCCATGGGGCCGGCCTGAATCAAAAAATTAAATTTACGGAAATATTAGATGGTTATGAAGCTAAGGGCTGTTCACCGTGCTGGCTGAATCAGGCCGAGTGTAACAGGGTAGTGTAACACCCCGATTGCAGGCCAAGGGGGAAGTGAATGGGGTCAATCAAAAACAATTAAGAAATCAGACTCTTGCCGGTTATCCTTAAAAACAATGATATAAACTTGCCTGTTACACTCGGTGTAACAGTCGAGCGCTTCTGATGGCCGGCCGTGCGCTTTACCAAGTATAATCGATTGGTTGAGTGGTCGTGAAAATGGATTTAGCCCATATTTACAACAACTTAACCATTCAACTTAATTTATCCAGTTAAATATCGTCAGATCAGCATAACGCATTTAACCGGGATCAACCAATCAACTATTTCTGTAATTAGGTAGATAGACTCGAAACTATTCAACCCGGTCCGCAAGCACGATTTTAATGTCTTTGTTCGGATCGTCGGGCTTGAAATCGCAGACAAACGGCATTACCCACTTGGAACCGGGGTGCAATTCGATATGCTGCCAATCCTCGGGTTTGCGGCGCCAATCAATCAAGTGGTTGTCACGCACGCCGCCGGCCGGGGCATTGCCAGCGTCGAGCCGGCCGCCTTCGGGCGGCACCACGCCGTTGGTGATCGACTGCCGGGACTGCTGCGCTGCGGCGGCATCGGCGGCCGCGGCGATCACCTGATCGGCCGCGTCGAGGAATCCCTTTGCGACAGCCGCCGGCACCCAGCCCTTTTTGGCCGGCTTGTCGACGCCATCCCTGAATTTCTCGACTTCTTTGATGTCCTTGGCGTTCTCGCCCCCGGCGAAGTTTTCCTGGGCCTTTTCCGCTTCACCGGACACCTTGTCTGGAACAAGGCCTATTGGGGCCACGAATTCAGAAAAGCGCCAGCCGCTATCTGTCCTCTGCCCTCTGGTCTCTGCCCTCTGCCCTATGCCCTCTGCCCTCGGCCCTATGCCCTCTGTCCTCTGCCCTCTGTCCTCTGTCCTATGCCCTCTGCCCTCTGCCCCATCTCAATCACAGCCTGCGGCGACCAGTCAATCAGCGGTACAGGCAGGGCCGACCCCACCTCCGGTGAACCCGGCAGCGGGACGTCCGCCGCGGGCAGCTTCCGGACGCCTGTGGGCAGGGCGGCCGCCATCAGCCCATGGTCGTGCCCAAGCGGATCGAGATCGTCCAGCCCAGAACATGGCCGAACTCGTGCATCACCGCGGTCAGCAGGTCCATCCGGCCTTGCTCGCCCTGATCGCCCGGGAGCAGGAACTCGCTGTCCTCCGCCGGCGTCGGATCCACGAACCAGCCATGGCCGGCGGCGTCGCTGTCGATCCGGATGCGGTTCGAGGATGTGAACCCGAGGGTCCCATCGGGGAGATCCGCAATGCTGACCTCGATATTCCCGAGCGCGGCCAGCTCGTCGGCGCCAAGCCCCGCGGCCTGCCAGCGGATGATGGCCTCGTCGACGATGGGCAGGAGGGCCTCCGGCCCGAGTTCTTCGGCGACCGCCCCTTCCAGGGCCCCGCCGGCGGCCTGAAGGGAATTCCCGCTCTTGACCTGCACGTTGCCGCCGTCCAACAGCTGCTCCAGCGTGCTGGTGCCGCTCCAGTGGCTGGAGAACCAGAGCTCGTCGTTCCTCCACAGCGTAAGGCCGATTCGATCCTCGCTGCCCGGCTCGCCGGCATCGGTGACACTGGCAATGAAGGTCAGGTTGCCGCCCAGGGAAACCGGGTTTGCCGGGTCGGTGATGTCGGTGAGATTGGCCTTGGCGCGGAACTCCGCCCGGGTGTCGTCGTCCGGATCGAGCAGGAGCGTGTCCGTGGCGTTGGACTTGATCTGGTAGACCCGGTCCTCCTGCCGCAGGATGACGTTGACCTTGCCCTGGACGTTGGTCCGCTTTTTGTTGAACTTGATGTTGAAGCCGAAGTTAGTCCGCAGATCGTCATCCCCGGCATACAGACCGGCCGAGTCCGTATTGACTAAGTATCCACCGCCCGTGACCGAATTGTCCTGGGGCTTGGAGACGGTCACGACCGTCAGATCGGTGGCCTCGAAGCGCTCATAGAAGCCCTCGACGCGGATACCGACGTCGTAGGATATGGAATCCTGGTTACCGATGTCCACGGCCCAGGAATAGGCCGCTACAGCCGTTGACGGATCAGCCGGATCGACGAGGGTCACCGGCAGCCCGGCCGCATCCGGGGCGATGGGAATGCCCGCGGCGTCGACGAAGGTGACCCGGGCATTAGAGATGTCACCGGCGAAGCCGTCCCACTCGGCATGGCTGCTATCGACGGCCGTGGTAATATCCACCACGGTAGCCCGCAGCTCGATCGTGGCCTCACTGCTCCTGATTGACGGTGTTGAAACGAAGTACTGGCCGGCGTAGGTCGAGCGCGCGTTCTCCTGATCGACGAGGAGCACGATATCTTCAGTGGTGGAGCCGCCGTCTTCGTCCGTGACCGTCACGCGCAGGGTGTAGTCCCTGGAGGGATCGAGATCGGCCATGCCGCTGATCGTCCAGGTCCCTGTTCCCACCTGGTCGACGTCACCCTGGAACGTCAGGCCGCCGGCAATGGTCAGGGCATCGGGCAGGCCCGGCTGGAAGGCGCCTCCATCGCTCCACGACACCGAGGCATTCATCGTGTCCGCGGCGATGTCGGTGGCGGAAATTGTGACGGGGTCAATGGCATCACTGTACTGCACCGTCTGGATCGGAATGTCGGCTGTTACGTCCGGAACGCTATTTTCGACGGTCAACGTGGAGACCGCGTTCGTGAATGTATCGTCGTCGGAGACCCGCAGCGTGACCGTGTAGATGTCGTCATCATCCACCCCCAGGGCTTCGAGGGCCGCCCACGAGACGGTCGGAGCAGCGCCCGTGGCATCACCGAAGGTGCCGTCGTTGTTGAGATCCCAGCTGTAGGTCAGAATCGCGGCATCGGCGGCACTCACGTCGCTGCCCGAACCGGCCAGCACCAGGCTCTCGCCCTCGGCGATCGTGTACGGACCGCCGGCATCGGCTGTAGGGGCCACATTCGTAATCGTCAGGATCGATGCAGCGTCCGTGAATGTATCATCGTCGGCCACACGCAGTGTGACCGTGTAGGAGCCGTCGTCGTCCACCCCTAGTGCCTGCAGATCAGCCCAGGATAGGGTCGGCGCAGCGCCCGTGGCATCACCGAAGGTGCCGTCGTTGTTGAGATCCCAGCTGTAGGTCAGAATCGCGGTATCGGCTGCGCTCACATCGCTGCCCGAACCGGCCAGCACCAGGCTCTCGCCCTCAGCGATCGTATACGGACCGCCGGCATCGGCCGCAGGAGCCGTGTTGGTTATCGTTAACGTGGCGGTCGCATCCGTGGAAGTATCGTCATCGGAGACACGCAGCGTCACCGTATAGGAACCGTCGTCATTCAATCCCAGTGCCTGCAGGTCAACCCAGGATATGGTCGGCGCAGCGCTGGTGGCATCACCGAAGGTGCCGTCGTTGTTGAGATCCCAGCTGTAGGTCAGAATCGCGGCATCGGCGGCACTAGCGTCACTGCCGGAACCGGCCAGCACCAGGCTCCCGCCCTCAGCGATCGTATACGGTCCGCCGGCATCGACCGCAGGAGCCGTGTTGGTTATCGTCAACGTGGCGGTCGCATCCGTGGAAGTATCGTCATCGGAGACACGCAGCGTCACCGTATAGGAACCGTCGTCGTCCAATCCCAGAGCTTGCAGGTCCGCCCAGGACACAGTCGGTGCAGCGCCCGTGGCATCACCGAAGGTGCCGTCGTTGTTGAGGTCCCAGCTGTACGTCAGAATCACGGCATCGGCAGTGCTGACATCGCTACCCGAACCGGCCAGCACCAGGCTCTCGCCCTCAGCGATCGTGTAGGGGCCGCCGGCATCGGCTGTAGGAGCCACATTCGTAATCGTCAGGATCGATGCAGCGTCCGTGAATGTATCGTCGTCGACCACCCTCAGTGTGACCGTGTAAGAGCCGTCATCGTTCAGTCCCAATGCCTGCAGGGTAGCCCAGTCAACGCTCGGCGCAGCGCCTGTGGCATCACCGAAGGTGCCGTCGTTGTTGAGATCCCAGCTGTATGTTAGAATCGCGGTATCGGCTGCGCTCACATCGCTGCCCGAACCGGCCAGCACCAGGCTTTCGCCCTCGGCGATCGTGTACGGGCCGCCGGCATCGGCCGCAGGAGCCGTGTTGGTTATCGTCAACGTGGCGGTCGCATCCGTGGAAGTATCGTCATCGGAGACACGCAGCGTCACCGTATAGGAACCGTCGTCATTCAATCCCAGTGTCTGCAGGTCAGCCCAGGATATGGTCGGTGCTGCGCCCGTGGCATCACCGAAAGTGCCGTCGTTGTTGAGATCCCAGCTGTAGGTTAGGGTCTGAATCGGGATATCGTGATCAGTGGCTGAGCCGGAGAGCACTAGATCGTCGCCTTCCTCGATCGAGTACGGGCCTCCTGCATCGACGATGGGACTCTCGTTGACCTCGTTGACGGTGATCGTGATCGTCTCACTGGCGCTCTCGTTGGGTTCCCCATCGTCCGTCACGGTAAAGGTTACATCGTAACTTCCCTGCTGTGATCCGGACGGTGTCCAGGTGAACACACCGGTGGCCGGATCGAAGCCGGCGCCCGTTGGCAGACCCGAGGCGCTCAAGGTCAGGTTGTTGAGCGGATTGTCGTTAGGATCGTATGCTGTAACATTAAATCTCAGCTCGTTCCCTTCATCCACCGTCTTATCGCCGATTAACGCCAGGATCGGGACGTCATTCAATTCGTTGACCGTGATGGTAATGGTCTCACTGACGGTCAGTTCGGGATCACCGTGGTCGGTCACCGTAAAGGTGACATCATAATCACCCTGCTGGTATTCGGTGGGCGTCCAGGTGAACTCGCCGGTATCCGGATCGAAGGCGGCGCCCGTGGGCAGGCCAGACACACTCAAGGTCAGGTTATTGGCCGGATCGTCATTTGGATCGGCGGCTGTGACTGTGAAACTCAGCATAGTCTCTTCGTTCACCGTCTGGTTACCAGTGGCCGCCAGGATTGGGGCCTCGTTGAGCTCGTTGACGGTGATCGTGATCGTCTCACCGGCGTTCTGGGGGGCTGCGCCATTGTCAGTGACTAGCACATCAAAAGTATAGGTGCCCGGCCCTTGGGATTCCGATGGTGTCCAGCTGAATTCTCCCGTATCCGGATCGATGGCAGCGCCGGTGGGAACGGAACCGGACAGGCTATAGTCATTAGCCGGAAGGTCGGGATCAGTGGCGGAAGCGGTGAAGCTAAGCATTTGCCCCTCATTGACCGTTTTATTGCCAATGGCATCGAGCAACGGCGTTGCATTCACTTCAGTGACGGTTATCGTGATCGTCTCACTGGCGGCCAGAGCGCTTACGTCATCCTCAGTGACCACAACATCAAAAGTGTAGCTGCCCGGACCCTGGTCTTCTGTCGGGGCCCAGCTGAATTCTCCCGTATCAGGGTCAATGGCGGCGCCGGTGGGAACGGAACCGGACAGGCTATAGATCAAGCCATTAGCCGGGATGTCGGGGTCTATGGCGGAAACGGTGAAGCTAAGCGTTTCCTCCTCGTTGACTATTTTATTACCAATGGTATCGATTACCGGCGTTTCATTGACATCATTGACCGTAACCGTAATGGTTTCACTGGCGCTCAGAGGCTCTATACCATCGTCAGTGACCACAACATCAAACGTGTAGCTTCCCGGCCCTTGGGACTCCGACGGGGTCCAGCTGAAAAATCCCGTATCCGGATCAATGGCCGCACCGGTTGGAACAGAACCGGACAGGCTATAGGTCAAGCCATTAGCCGGAAGATCAGCATCGATGGCCGTTACTGTAAAGCTCAGTTCGAACTCTTCGTCTGCCGTCTTATCGCCGATGGCCGCCAGTACAGGTGCGTCGTTAACCTCGTTGACCGTGATCGTGATCGTCTCACTGTCGCTCATGTTCGGTGTTCCGTCGTCGGTCACGGTGAAGGTTACCTCATAGCTGCCCTGCTGCGATTCCGTCGGCGTCCAGTTGAACGCGCCGGTGGCCGCATCAAAGCCGGCGCCGGCTGGCAGGGCGTCGACGCTCAAGGTCAGGTTGTTGACCGGGTCGTCGTCAGGATCACTGGCCGCGACCGTGAAGGCCAATGTGGCCTCTTCATCCACTGTCTTATCGTCAATGACCGCCAGGACCGGAGCAGCGTTGGCCTGGTTGACGGTAATCGTGATCGTCTCACTGTCGCTGAGGCTGGGCGTCCCGTCGTCGGTCACGGTAAAGGTCACCTCAAAGCTGCCCCGTTGCAACTCTGTAGGCGTCCAGGTGAACAGACCGCTGGCCGGCGTAAAGCTCGCGCCTGATGGCAAACCATCGACGCTCAAGGTCAGGTTGTTGGCCGGATCGTCGTCGGAATCACTGGCCGTGACCGTGAAGGTCAGCTCAACATCTTCTTCCACCGTCTTATCGCCGATATCCGTAAGGGTCGGGGCATCGTTGTCTCCGGTAATCGTAACGTCAAAGCCGGCCTCAGTAGTGTTGCTGCCGTCAAAGACGCTCAGCGTGATGGTCACCGGACCGCCATGCCGGTTGGCTGCGGGGGTGACGGTAATCGTGCGGTTGGCGCCGCTGCCGCCCAGCACCAGGTTTGCGTCGGGGATCAGCGCCTGGTCGCTGCTGCTTGCGGTTACCGTCAGCAGGCTTACATCCGTTTCGGTATCGCCTATGGTGAAGGCCAGTGCGCCGGTCGTGGCGTCTTCGAGGATGACCTGGTCCGCTATAGGAGTAATTGTGGGCATTTGGTTCCCGGATTCAAAGGCGCCGATATCGACCGTGCCGCCAAGGATTCGGTCGAAGCCGACACCGCGCTGGTCGAACGGGATCGGTTCACTGGTATCGCTATCGCCATCCAGGTCGTCCACGTCGGCAGGCAGCAGGGCATTGCTGCCCGCGTCAACAGCCGGGCTGCCGCTCATCAAGGCGTGCGTCCAGGTGGGGCCGCCGTTGTCGGCCAGGATTGTGTAGAGCACGGTAGAGATATCGATGGTCCCAACGCCGGCGTTGCCGACGATATTCCCATCTATTCCGTGAATAAGGCCGCCGGCGGAATCGGCATCGCCGATCAGGTTATTACTGCCCGATACCGACGAGGGAGTGTATTCTTTAATGTCGCCGCTGGCCCCACTATAAGCAATGTTGCCGGCTACAATTGTGTTATACATTGTCACGGCCCCGGTGTTCCCACTGGTACCGACATCATTGTGTATGCCGTTGGCATAGTTATTTGTGATGGTGCTGCTGTGGATGGTCATAAAACCACCGTCCGTCGGGTTGCCAAGGTTATAAATGCCGCCGCCGTTACCCGCCGTGTTTCCAGAGATGGTGCTGCCCACAATGGTCGCGTCACCTCTCTTCATGTTCCCGATAGCGCCGCCCTTAACATAGGATCTGTTTCCAACGAAAGTGCTGCCGGTGATCGTCATGGCCCCTGAGCCGCCGCAAACTATGCCGCCGCCAATGTTTTCCGCATAGTTGCCGGAGAAGTTACTGTCAGTGACTGTCAGGGTTCCTTGGTTAAAGATGCCGCCGCCCCTGGCCAAATAACCGTCTGCCCGGTTATTTGAGAACAGGCTGCCGGTGACCGTCAGGGTCCCGATGTTAAAGATGCCGCCGCCGTGCTTGTTTCCATCGTTTTCCGAAAACGTGCTGCCCGTGACAGTCATGGACCCGTCGCTATAAATGCCGCCGCCTCTATAGGCGTCATTGCCGGCAATGAGCATATCGGCAATCGTCAGGTTTTCATGGGTCAAGATGGCGCCGCCATATTCGCTGAAGGAAGCCATGCCGCGGGTCAGCGTCATACCAGTGAGCTGCACATCCAAATCAGGGATGCCGCTGCCGTCATCGATAAATAAGATACGCGAACTATCCTGGGCGTCGATGATAACAATGTCCGATCCAAGGCCAGTGATTGTCAACGATTCGATGATATCCATCTGGCCCAGCGTAAGAAGTATCCGGCTGCCCGTGGTGAACACGGCCGCGTCAAAAGTGATGGTATCCGCGCCCGTGGTGCGGTTGGCCTGATCGACAGCTTCACGCAGTGAGGTGCCGGTGCCAATGCCGGGGTCAGATGTCCCGTCATCCTCGTCCACGAGGGTGTTTACGTGGAAACTGATCGCGTAAACCATAATGTCGACTACTTGTGTCTCTACATTGGCGTTGTCATCACTGACACTGACGGTGAAGCTGTCGCCGCCGGTAAACCCCTCTGTTGGGGTGTATGTCCAGCCACCGGTCACACTATCGATGACCGCCGATCCGTTGGTTGCCTCGTCACCCGCTTCGATACGGAAGTTCGGGACACTGGCGCCATCCACCGCATCGAAAAAGGTCAGCGTGCCGGTGATCGGACCGGCGTCCATATCTGCGCTGCCGCTGGTATCCCCGCCAAAGACGCCCGGGTCATCCACATTGATCAGCGTAACTGTAACGCCGGTTGTGCTGCTGAGTTCGCCGTCACTGACGCTAACCTCCAGGAGGAAGCCGGGATTCGACTCGAAGTTCAGCGGACTGCTGTCGGCCACGGTGATAGAGCCATTGTCGTCGATGGCAAAGCCGCCTGAATTATTACCAGCGGTAATCTGGTAGCTGATATCACCGTCAGTGACATCGGCATCGGTGGCCGTCAGCGTTCCGACCAACGTGCCGTCAGGCGAATTCTCCTCCAGGGTGAAGGCGGCGTCGGCCGCCACGGGAGCGAATTCGTTGACATCGTCGAGTGTGATGGTCACCGTCTCAGCAGCGCTGGTATGGACACCGTCGGATACTGTTACGTCCAGAGTGAAGCTCTCGGTGGTCTCTCTATCCAGCTGGCTGCTGTCAGCCACGCTAATCACGCCCGTGCCGGAATCCAGGGCGAATGCGGTAGCGCCGCTGCCCCCGGTGATGGTCCAGCCTGAGAAGATGGCCGGGGTGACATCGCCGTCGGTCGCCGCCAGAGTGCCGACCACTGTGGTGTTGGCGCTGTTCTCGTCCACGCTCAGAATTTGACCGGCCGCAACCACAGGTGTGATGTCGTCGACATCGGCCAGGAAGATATCAATCGTAGCATCGTCAGTAAGGCCACCGGAGTCTGTCACGCGCACGTTCAAGTCAAAGGACATCGTGGTCTCGTAGTCGAGCGCTGCCGAATCCGTTACGGAAATTTCACCGGTATCAGGATCGATGGCGAAGATGCCCTGTCCGCTGCCGCCCGTTATAGCGTAGCTCAGGATGTCGCCGGCGGAAATATCAGGATCGACCGTAACCGGCGTGCCAACGGTTGTGCCGACAACTGAATTCTCGTCTACGATGTAGCTGACATACGATATACTTGGCACCTCATTTACATCAATCAGCTCAATCTCTAACGCAGCTTCGTCTGAAAGCCCGCCCGGGTCCGTGGCGCGAACGGTAATATTCAAGAACGCACTGGCTTCAAAGTTCAGCAGGGACGGGTCGGCCACGGTGATCTCCCCGGTCGACGCATCGATGGCAAAAGCGGCGCTGCCCGTGCCCGGAAGGATTTCAAAGCTGTGCAGGCCGGCATCCGCGGCATCGGGATCGCTGACGGTGGCCGTCCCTACGACTGTGCCGGCCGCCGCGTTCTCCACCACGCCCAGGAGTGAAACGTCGATCACGGGCGCTTCATTCACGTCGGCCAACTGGAGGGTGACCGTTGCCTGGTCGCTGAGTCCGCTGCTATCGGTTACTTCCACCGTCAATTCGAATTGAGTAGTTGTCTCGTAATCGAGCAGCGTGCCATCCAATACACGGATGACACCGGTCGTCTGTTCGATCTCAAAGACAACCTGGCCGCTGCCGTCCACAATGGCGTAGGTTATGGTATCACCGGTATCGTGATCAACCGCTATCAGAACGTCCACAAAAGAGCCGTCTGCAAGATTCTCATTTAATATGAATGCAGTATCCTCAACCTGCGGGGCCTCGTTAGCGTCGGTTACAAAAATTGTCAGGTTATGGAAGTCGTCCGGATTACTGCCTACCTCGGCATCATTTACCTCCACGGTCACGTTCAGCGACGGCTGCGTCTCGAAATCGAGCACCGCGTCAGAACGCAGCTTCAGCTTCAAAGAGTCTATATCATAGCCGATCTCAAACAGGCCGGCATCGCCGCCCGATAGCTGTAAAATGTTGGTTCCCAGCGTGTCGTCGTCAATCACGATATCCGCGATTACCATACCGCCGGTAATACTTTCCGGAACTACGCCCGTGACGTTTTCCAGTGACAGGCCGGGCGGATCGTTCTCACCCTCAAGGCCGTCGCTTTCAACGTTGACATTGAGAGTAAAACTGTCAGATGTTTCACTGTCAGACAGCAAATAGTCTATGCTGACCACGCCGTAGAAATCATTTTGCGGCGTGAAGACAAGGCCGGTTAACATGAGGTTCAGTTCATCAGGGGTGCCGGTCAACTCTACTTCTCTACCCTGTTGATTGCCAATTTGCAGCTTACCATATGCGAAGGGGTCTATCTGGATGTTGAGGGTCAGCGTTTCGCCGTCTGCATCTTCAACAATGGGACTCCCTAAGACAGCGGATGTATTTTCATCCATCGAAAAGGCGGAATCTCCTGTCAGCGTCGGCGCGTCATTGACCGGCGTCACGCCAATCGTTACGGTGCAGTAGGCTTGTGCACCCGCTTGATCGGCTACTATTACCTGAAGAACGGCCTCGCCGTTGAAATTTTCAGCAGGAGTGAATTGCAAGTTGCTCAGCGTAGTATTGACTTCGCTAATGTTAAGTGTTGCAGACAGAAAATTTACATCCGGGTTCGAGGGCACGCTGAACGTCCCCTGTGAATCAGGCAGGCTGATGGTGAGAGTCCACTCCCGGGCTAGTGGGTCTCCATCGATGTCAGCGGCTGTTATGTCCGATATATCTATTATTGAACTGTCCTCAGTAGTTGTCTCATCCATAGTTGCGGGAGTAAGCGTGGGGGCGTCGTTGACCGGCAGGACAGCCGCCACAAAGTCATCGGTGATACTCATACCGCCGTCATCCACTGTAACGCTCACTGTCACATCGCCGCTATATTCGCCTGGCGGAATCAAGGTGATGGTGCCGGTTAACAGGGTGTTCAGCGCGGCAATGGTGTCGGTGATGGAAACTGACGCCAATTGCTGGCCGCCGTAAAGAATTGCGCCTTCGCTGGTTGTGAGGGTTAAGGTAGCCTGGTAGATATTGTTATCATGGGGGCTGAAAACAGAGACCTCATCCAAATCGATGCGTATGTCTTCGTAGGCGATCATCGAGTCGGGCACAGTGAGTTCCAGGTCTTCGAAATTAAACCAGAGCTGGCTGCCGTTATCACCCACCGACCAGATATCCAGGTCGCCGTCGCCGTCGAGATCAGCCACTTCGATTTCCCGGTTCTCCGTAAGCCCGCCGGTTACGGTGAATGTCTGTGTAAAGCTGCCCATTCCATCATTGAAATAGACCACCACGTCCTGAGAACCCAGGCTTATAAGGTCCGGATCCCCGTCACCGTCAAGGTCGGCAAAGCGGTTGTCCCGGCCGGCGGACGCAATTACGATGCCGGCTGCTGTCCATTGGCCGCTGCCGTCGTTAAAGTATAGACCGCCGTTATCAAGGATGTCCAGATCCCCATCGCTATCTATGTCGCCCAATACCGCCCGGTCCAGGCTTGCCGGAGCGCCCGTGACAAGGGAGAACTGTCCGGTTCCGTCATTTAGATAAATCGTATTGCCATTGGCAGCGTCCAGTAGGAGATCGGGATCATCATCGCCATCAAGGTCTCCTACAACAGCCCCCGCAACACTCTCATTGCCTATACCCAGGCCGTTCTCCAGCGACAACTGCGGCAGGCTGGTGAAAACGCCGCTGCCGTCATTTAACCAGATGACGTTGCCGTCACCGGTCATCTCGCTGCCGGCATGGAAGA
>Ga0209052_1000066_pt1 | contig 55453 bp, 34 predicted proteins | sample WorMetHEROISLAND_2_FD_187409 | JGI IMG/M metagenome (GOLD analysis project Ga0209052, IMG submission 187409) | Marine gutless worms symbiont microbial communities from Max Planck institute for Marine Microbiology, Germany - Olavius sp. 4 HERON... | ecosystem: Host-associated > Annelida >...
ATTATGAAAGTAAAGAACCGGCCAGCTTTTCGTTTTAAATATGCGTTACAATGGGTTTTTCCTGTACACAATTTTCGATATGAAACAAAAACAAGTAGTTCTCATCAATTTCGTGCAACATCCGGGATAGCCATTGGCCGTGAACAAGACCTTGGGCTTGATCTGTCCGAATCGATCCAAAACGCCTTTGATTCCAAAATCCGGTGAACAGGATGACCAGGTCGCTCCGATGCTGGCGGCCGCCAGCATGGCGATCGTGGCAGCCGGCATATTGGGCAAAAAGCCCACCACCCGATCGCCGCTTTGAACGCCGGCCTGCCGCAAGGATTTGGCCAGTCGGGCGACCTCATCGTAAAGCCGGGCATAGGTGATTTCAAGCGACGGCTGCCCTTCCCCCTTGAAGATCAGCGCCACCTGATCGTCTCTGTAACGCAGCAGATTTTGGGCGAAATTGAGCCGGGCCCCTTCAAACCATCTGGCGCCCGGCATTTTGGAGACATCGTCGATGACGTGATCATAGGGTTTAGAGGCAATCACACCCGCAAACTCCCACAAGGTCGCCCAGAAGTCGGCAATGTTGTCGACCGACCATTCGTAAAGGGACTCATATTTTTTGAAATCCTGATCATATTTTTGATTCACGATGGTCATAAAACGATACATATTAGACTGCTTGATCCGGGACTCGGAAGGCTTCCACAATAGTTTCGACATGTTCGATCCCCCATAAAATTTATTAATGTCGTTCAAAGGTTCAGGGTTCAGGGTTATCTAATTTGGTTTTTATTAACCAGTTTTTACCTCCAATGATCCTCATTAGTCAAGGATTGGAATAGTAAAACTGTATGATGAAAATTTATTTCAAGCTGCTCGCCCACAAGATTATCTTACTTTTTCAGCCCGGCTGATCGGCAAGCTCATATCCTTTCCTGCCTACCGTGGCCTAGTAAGCGTCCGGCAGGCGAAAATCCATGGTTCGGACTTGATGAGAACCCCAACCTCTGAATCTTTGAACCCTGAACCTCTGATAGCCCCGTAAAAAGTCGTATTGGGGAGCGACATTGCCCATTTTCGGGGAAAGGGTTTCGACACCGGTGGCGTTAAGAATTTCAAGCTGTTTGAGGAGCATGCGACGAGTTCTTGGAATTTAGCCGCTGGTGTCGAAACCCCCGAAAAGGGGCATCGGAGCGAGCCTATTTGACTTTTTACGGATACATCAACCTCTGAACCTTGAACCCCGGAACCGTCACAATTTTTAGACTTGCAGGCTGCGCTGATATTGGGTATCACTTAAGCCGCCAAATTGACCAACGAGGAGATAATTTATGAGAATTGTAGATCTGAGATCCGACACCCTTACCCGGCCGACGGCGGCGATGTCCCGTGCCATGGCCAATGCGGATGTCGGTGACGATGTCTTCGGGGAAGATCCCACCGTGAACAAACTGGAAGAAATGGCTGCCGAACGGCTGGGCAAGGAGGCCGCTCTGTTTGTCGCCAGTGGTACCATGGGCAACCTGGTCAGCCTGCTGGCCCATTGCGGCCGGGGAGAGGAGATAATCCTGGGAAGCAATTCCCACACATTTTTTTTCGAACAGGGCGGATCGGCTGCCGTGGGGGGCATTCATCCGCGCACCATAGCCAATCAGCCCGACGGAACGCTGCTCCTGCCAGAAATCGAGGGCGCGATTCGGGCCGACAACGTTCATTTTCCCCAAACCCGGCTGATCGTGCTTGAAAACACCCATAATCTTTGCAGCGGTTATCCCCTGGACCTCGACTATATGCAGGCGGTCGGCGATATCGCCCGCCGCCATGGCTTGAAGATTCATGTGGACGGCGCCCGTTTCTTCAATGCCGCCGTGGCGCTGAATTTAGCGCCCGATAAACTGGCAGCCGACGCCGATTCGGTTTCCTTTTGCCTGAGCAAAGGACTGGCGTCCCCGGTCGGTTCGGTGGTGTGCGGCAGCCGGGATTTCATCGCCGGCGCACGCCGGGCACGCAAAGTGGTGGGGGGCGGTATGCGGCAGGCAGGTGTCCTGGCGGCCGCCGGAATCGTGTCCCTTACCGACATGGTGGACCGCCTGGCGGATGACCACGCCAATGCCCGCAAACTGGCAGAAGGACTGGCGCAAATGCCCGGATTGTCAATCGAGCTGTCGCGGGTAAAATCCAACATCGTTTTCTTCGAACTGAACCGGGAGGACCTGGCGGTAGAACAGCTGCTCGAACATCTAAACAGCCACGGCGTCCGCATGCTGCCGGTGGGACCCGCACGCATCCGGGCCGTCACTCATTACCATATTTCCGCCGACGATATCGACTATGTGCTGGGCGTATTCGCGAAGGCCTTGGGGTGAGCAAGGTTTCAGGTGCCAACGCGGCCGCTGGCAGCGATTGGATAGTCTGATCATTGAAAACCGAATATCGAATTTCGAATAACGAATGTCGAATTTCGAAGGAATGTATTCTGCCTATTTTAAAAAAGCCTGAGGGAACCGATTCCACCCTTCGACATTCATTATTCGACATTCTGCGGTTCTGCGGATCGCTTTTCGATTTCCTATGAAGATATGTTTACATACCCCTAATGCTTAAAGCTTCTTTGCCCCGTGTAAACCATGGTCACATCGGCCTCGTTACAGGCTTCGATGGACTGATAGTCGTTGCCGGAACCGCCGGGCTGAATCACGGCCGTAATCCCCTCCCGGATACCGACATCCACGCCGTCGCGAAAGGGGAAAAAAGCATCACTGACCATGGCGGCCCCGATCAAGCCGCCCTTTTCCGCGGCTACGCGCTCATCGAATTCCGCCTTTTGCGCGGCATCCGTCAAATCATTGTAGGGAATGCCCAGGCTCTCGAAGCAGTAGCGATCGGCCAGCTTGCGGTAAGCTTTGTCCCTGGCGATCTCAGCCACACCGACCCGGTCCTGCTCGCCGGTGCCGATACCGACGGTGGCCAGATCTTTGACGTATATCACCGAGTTGGAGGTTATACCCGATTCCACCAGCCAGCCAAAGAGCAAATCCTCGTACTCCGCCTCGGTGGGTGCGCGCTTAATTTTATAAACCTGGCCTTTATATTCGGTCTCGGCCAGTTTGAGGTCCTCGCGGCTGCGGGTGACGGGCACGAAGGACCATTGGGCAACAATGCCGCCGTCGATCAGGCTTTTAAATTCGACGCACCTCTGCCCCACAAATGTCTGCAGCCGCTCGATGTTACTGATTTTCACCACCCTGAGATTCTTTTTGGCTGCGAAAATATCCATGACGCCCGCTTCGAAATCCGGGGCCACCACAACTTCGGCATACTGCTGGACAACGGCCTCAGCCGTATCTTTGTCAACCGCCCGGTTCAGGGCAATACAACCGCCGAAGGCGGCTACCCGATCCGCCATGTTGGCTTTGAGATAGGCGTCCACCAGGGTGTCCGCCAGGGCCACCCCGCAGGGATTGTTATGCTTGACAATGACCGCTCCCGGTTTGTCGACAAAATAGCGTAGAATGTTCAAGGAATTGTCCGCGTCGGTCAGATTGGTTTTGCCGGGATGCTTGCCGGATTGCAGCAGCTCGATGTCGGAAGCCAGATACTGGCCCGGCTGAATTGTCCGGCTTTCCCCCAAAACCAGATTGCCGTTGACCATGCGGTAAAGCGCGGCTTCCTGCCCGGGATTTTCGCCGTACCGCAGCCCTTTCTGAACCGCGTCGATGGTCCAGGTAACTTTCTCATAAAAAAGTGTCTGGCGTTGGTTGTCGTCGACAAAGCTGACTTCCATTTTCGGCGGGAAATTATCATCCATGATGGTACGGTACATTTTTTTCAAATCTTCGGCCATGTCGGGTCTCCTTTCGTTTATCGAAATTCAAGGGTTCAGCGTCAGGTATCCGGGTTAAGGCTATGGCTCAAGGGAAAACCATCGGTTAGTTGGAGGTCTGAGGTTGGAGGTTAGAGGCTGATTGTCAGAAATAAAATGAACCGATCCGTATTTGCCTCAAACCTAAAACGAAGTGCTCCTCAAACCTCAAACGGCCGAGGGCCTTGCTTCAAATCACAGCCTTTAACCTTTGAACCCAGAACCTATAATTTGTAGCAGCCCTCAACCTCCGCCAAGGATTGGGCGTTCAGATAATCGGCGATTGTACGGTCATAATCGGCAGTGTGGTCAAATGCTTTTTGCGCCAGGCGGTAGCGTAAGCCAAGGCTCAGGGCGCCGTCATTCGATTCCAATTCGGATATGATCTTCGGGTAGTCCGAGGGATCCACCACCGACGCCACCCGGATGAAATTTTTAGCCGAGGCCCGGATCATACAGGGCCCGCCGATATCGATGTTGCCCCGGGCCTGCTCAACAGTCACGTCTGCCTTTGAAATGGTTTCCCTGAACGGATACAGGTTAACCACGACCATATCGATGGGGACGCTCGCGGTTCGCTGCAAATCATCCTGGTGGGAATCATTGTAAGTTTCGGTCAAAAGACCGAGATAGATTTTGAAGTCCAGGGTTTTTACCAGACCGCCCTGGGTTTCGGGCTGACCCGTGTAATCGGAAACCTTGGTCAGGTGGGTATTGGCCGCGTCCCCTAGAATCTCCTGAATCCGGCCGTAGGTACCGCCGGTGGAAAAAAATTTAACGTTCGGATTAAGAGCCACAAGTCGCGGTATCAAGCTGTCCAGCCCCTGTTTATCCGAAACGCTTACCAGCACATGGCTGACGCGCACCAGACGGTCAATCCTGTCTACGATATTCATTGCCATAATGTTTACCTCCATCCTTCGTTTTCTTCAATAAATCGTTGAAAAAATTCTTCCATAAACCGGTGGCGTGCTTCGGCCAGTTTCAAACCTTGCCTGGTTTTCATACGATCTTTAATTTTACAAAGCTTTACCTTGAACTCCCTGTAGCCGGTATCGTCAATGGAATAGGGTTGGGTTTCGGAAAGACCGCTCTCACCGTTATGAAGCCGGGCGCCCACTTCCCCGGCGAAGAGAAAAGCGCGGGCAACACCCACCGCCCCGATGGCGTCGAGTTTATCCGCATCGAATAGCACCCGCGCTTCAGTCGTCCGGGGTTGACGATCGCTGCGAAAACGGTGGGAACGGATACAATGCAGAATATTTTTTTTCTGATCTCCGGTAAGGTTCAGTTTTTCAACGATGGGAGCCGCCATGCGGGCGCCTTTTTCAGCATGGCAAACGGCGCCTTTGGATTCATCCTGACAGCTGCGGCCGATGTCATGCAGGTAGGCGGCCGTCAGCAGCACATCGGAATCTGCGCCTTCAGCAGGTCCCAGGCGTTCGCACAAGCGGCAAACTCTGAGGGTATGATCCCAGCTGTGGCTGCCCCCGGCGTCTTGAAAGTGTTTGCGGGCCATTTCCTTGACGGTGTCGAGCATAGGGCTAAACAGGGAATGTGTCGACTGAAAAACGGATGTATGCGATCACTGTATAGTGGTTGACCAAAAACCGAAGTGAATATCAACGCTAACGGGAGCGTTTTCTACATACACTAGTTCAAGCCGGTCATGCAATAGGCAATTTCGCCTCGTTTTGGTTGTCTTTTCGCGGGTCGAATGATAAAATTTTAGAAAACAGTTCAACGTTCCGTGTTTAAAGGTTGCGGCTTGGTCATAGTCCATCATGCAACTTCGGGCGGATCGCCTATTTTGCATGACCCGACCACCAGCTCAAACCCATCAGAATTGCAGCCTTTCAACCCGGAACGCTGAATCCCGGAACCTGGTACCAAAGCATAGTGACAATTTATTAAAAAGGTCCTGAAATGCATCTTAAAAAATATTTATCGGTAATCTTTTTATTAGCGCCAATGCCCTTGCCGGTTTTGGCCGAATCCGGGATCCCGGGCTGGGGAAAGGTGAAATGGGGCATGTCCCACGCCGAAGTAAAAAAAATCTACGAGCTGAATTCCTGGGAGCACGATAAACGCCCGACATGTAAAATGAAAAAAAAAATCAAGATCCTGGGTCGGGATTTTGCAGTGGCCTTTTACTTTGACCAGCGGTCGGCTGAAGGCAAGCTGTACCGCGTGGTGCTGGCCCATTTTAATCATGATGTGACCGATGTCCTCTGGCTGAAATCAGTCAAAGATATGCTGGTGGAAAAATATGGGAATCCGGACACCTTCGATATCCATGGTAAAATGAAGGCCAGCCAATGGATCAAATCGGAAAACCGCCTCAAACTGACCACACTGACGGGCAAGACCGTTATGTGTGCCATCGATTACACCTCCCTGGCTTCAGAAAGCAAAAAACTGTAAACCAAGCTCAACAGATTCAATTAAATGCCGATATTATATTACGCCCTTCGAAGTGAAATGTTTGCGGGATTCAGATTCGAGGATCGACCTGACCTACGCAGGCAGGTTGGCCTCTAAACCAAAGTCCAACACTGAAATCCCGGTTCTGAACCAGGTCTAGGCGCAATGCAGCAGCATCTCTATATACAGGTCAGGAAATCGCAGATAAATTTCTACCGGGAAGTGCCCCTCTACTATCAGGCAAGCAGCGATGCCTATATGCTGTATAAGCCGGCGGGGACCAGCCTGCCGCAACTGCGGATCAACCAGAAGCGTTACCCCCGTTTATTTATACGGGAAGATGACAGGATTGCAGCCATACAGGAACTGCAAAAGGGCTTTAACAAAAAAATCGAACAATGCATCCTGTCGGGTGATGTGGCCGGCGTCAAGGCGTCCCTTTGCAACCTGGTCGAAGAAACCCTCGATGAACCCCGCAGCGGTACCCTCAAGGCACTGCCCGAAACCATCGACACCTTGGTCAGCGGCTACTCCGATCAGCCGGAAATCCTGAGATCACTGGCATCGATCTCCTTTAAGGACTACACCACCGTCATTCATTCCGTCAACGTGATGGCTTTAACCCTTGCGTTTTGCTTGTTCGTCAATTTTGAATTGCGGAAAACCAGGCGGATCGGATTGAGCGCCCTGCTGCATGACATCGGCAAGACCGAAATCCCGGCGTCCATATTAACAGCACCGCGCAAATTGACCGACAAGGAATTTAAGATCATGAAGACCCATCCGGCCATCGGTGGCGAGATCATCCAGGAAGTCAACAAACTGAGTGCCGATGTCGCCCGGGGTGCGCTGGAACACCATGAAAAGCTGGACGGCAGCGGCTACCCCAATGGCGCCCGCAACATATCCTATGTCGGGCAGCTGCTGGGAATCATCGATTGTTACGAAGCCCTGACCAACGAGGATCGCCCCTACCGCCGGGCAAAACAGCCGCTGGAAACCCTCAAATTCATAAAAGAGGACGTCCGCGACGGCAAATTCAACCGCGACATATACGAAAAATTCTGCTACAGTTTGACCTGACGTCTGAATAACTCTGAGACGGTTAATCCTCCATCCCGGACGCCGGCACAAAACCCACGGTTGCGGACAAGCCCAAAATCGTGCCCGTTGGCAGTTCACCTAAAGGCGCCGTGGTCAAGACCGATGATGGCTAAGCTGAAAATACTGCAGGCTTTATTCTGGGGCTTGTTTTGGACGGCCGCCCTGGCGGGCTGTCATACTTTCCAGTACTACGGCCAGGCGATCGACGGTCAGCACCGAATCCTTCAAAGCCGGCAGCCGATCTCTGAAATAACGGCTGATCCGAATGCATCGGAAGATTTGCGTCGCCGATTAACCTTCCTACTGAATGTCCGAACGTTTGCGGCGGACGAACTGCAACTGCCGGTAGCTGACAACTACCTTACCTACGTCGACCTGAAAAGGCCCTACGTGGCCTGGAATGTGGTGGCGACCCCGGAATTTTCCATGGCGCCCAAGACATGGTGCTACCCCCTGATAGGCTGCGCCGCGTACCGCGGCTACTTCGCTGAAGCCGATGCCCGGCAATACGCCCAAAAATTGAAAAGGCAGGGCTATGATGTTCATGTCGGCGGAGTAACGGCCTATTCCACGCTGGGCTGGTTCGATGATCCGATATTGAGTACCTTTATTCACCGATCCGAAGCAAGTTCAGCAGCGCTTCTGTTTCATGAGCTTGCCCACCTGGTGCTCTATGCGCCCGGTGACACGACCTTCAATGAGAGCTTCGCCACGTTTGTGGAGCAGGAGGGCCTGCGCCGCTGGCAAAAGGTTCCCGGCCACAAGGCCATCTACAAAGAATATTTAGATCAATACCACGATCAGCAGCAGTTTATCAGATTGGTAATGGAATATCGCCAAAAGCTCGAGTTTTTGTACCAAACCGATGTGGCACCGGCCGGAATGAGAGTCCAAAAAGCCGCAATACTGGATGACCTGCGGACCACATTTAATCAGTTGAAAACGAGGAAGGTCGGCCTGGCGGCCTATGATGCCTGGATCAACCGCCCGCTGAACAACGCCAAAATCAGCGGCGTGGCCGCCTATCACGATTTTGTTCCGGCCTTCGGCAAGATTTTGGCCCGCCATGACGGCAGCCTGGCCCCGTTTTATGAAGCATGTCGTCAGCTTGCCCGCAAACGAAAGGACGACCGCCATCGGATTTTAAAAACCATCATGCAGGAGACACCCTCAAATATCCAAGACCAAGGTTGATGCATTCCAGCTTGACAGATAAGATCAATTTTTTTAATATGTTATAGCATAAATTGGGCATGATCACCCCTGGTGGCCACCGGGACTACCGGTTTGTTGAAAGTGAGCAATTGCAGTCAGATACCCTGTTGTGGTAAAATGAGACAATAATCCGGTCTCCATTGGACTGTCCCGAGGTTCGACGTCTATGTACGAAAATTTTTTCAGCTTCAGTGAAAAGCCGTTTAAACTGGTACCCAATCCAGCCTATTTGTTTCTGAGTAAAAGCCACGAAGAAGCACTGGCCCACCTCAATTACGCCCTCGCCCAGGGAGACGGCTTTGTGGAAATTACGGGAGAGGTTGGAACCGGTAAAACCACGCTATGCCGGGCCTTTCTGGACAATCTGGATAAAAACACCATCGCCGCTTATATTTTCAACCCCAGACTGGGCCCCAAACAACTGATCAAGACCATCAATGATGAACTGGGAATTGAATACGACACCGATAACACCAAAGATCTGATCGATAAGCTGAACGCCTTTTTGATGCGTCAAAAGTCCAGTGGTAAAAAGGTTATCCTTCTCATTGATGAAGCCCAGAATCTGAGCCGAAATATCCTCGAACAGCTGCGCCTGCTGTCGAACCTGGAAACCAACAAAGAAAAGCTGCTGCAGATTATACTGGTCGGGCAACCCGAATTGAGCGATATCCTGGACTCCCACGATCTGCGGCAGCTCAGCCAGCGCATAACCCTGAGATATCATCTCATTCCTCTCAATTTGACGGAAACCGGCGATTATATCAACTACCGCATCAACATCGCTGCGCGCAAGACGGGTATCAAATTCGATCGCTCCGCTGTGCGCCGGATTTATAAATATTCCGGCGGGATTCCGCGGGTCGTCAACATCGCCTGCGATCGGACGCTGCTGACGGCATTCGGCCTCAGCCAGCATAGAATAACCGGTAGTATTGCGCGAGTCGCGGTCAAAGAACTCAAAAACCGAGGCGCCCCCAAACGGCAAGACTTAATATACGGCAACAAGGCGATCGCCGTTTTTGCTGCGCTGGCCCTGATATTAGTGGCTGTAAATTTTCGCCACCCGCTGACTCAGAGTTTCGAATCATGGTTCGGTGGTATGCGGCCGATGCAGATCGAAGCCCCCGTTGCGCAAGTGCGGCAAGACCGAACGACCCCTGCCCCGGCCATAGACGATGACGGCAGCGTTGCGGCCGGGGCCGAAACGGCCCCCGCTGATGTTGCCGAACCGGCATCTGTCGACGTCGCTGAACCGGTGTCCGCCGGTTCTGCTGAAACGGCATCCGTCGATGTTGTTGAACCGCCATCCGTCGAAGTGGTCGAAACGGCCTCCGTCGACCCTGTCGAAACGGCCTCCGTTGACCCTGTCGAAACGGCCTCCGTCGACCCTGTCGAAACGGCTCGGCAAACCCTGGCCGCCCAAACACCGCAACTGGAAATCAGGGCAACAGCGCAGGCGCCGGTGCTGAATCTGATGGATTATCTTGAGACCCTAGAGGTCGGTTCTTCCCGCCAAACGGCCCTGGAACACGCCATGGCACTCTGGCGCACACCGATAGAATTCAAGCCTTACCTCAACGGGCTCGACGACGACCAGGCCTTTTTCCGGCTGACAGCCAAACCGAAAGGGATGTTCATCCATCGCCTGGAGACAACCATGGATCTGCTCCAACGCCTGAATCTTCCGGCGATTCTGGAATGTTACCCGCCGGGCAGTGATGATCCCGTCTATTTGACGCTGAGCAAGATAGTCGGCGACAAACTTTACCTGGCCAGCGCCATCAAAAACCGCATGGTAGAAACGGACATCCGCGAAATCAAATATTCCTGGTCCGGTATCGCCTATCTGCCCTGGAAGAACTTTCTGTCAATCTGGGGAACCATTCCAGGACGGTCGAGTCAGGACTCAATCATCACCCTCAAGCTGCTGCTGCAGGATCTGGGATTTGGTGACGTCGAAATGACCGCCGAATATGACAACTGGACGCGCAAAGCCATAGAAGGGGTGCAGGCCAAATACGGCATTCCCGTGGATGGTTTTGTAGGACCGTTGACCAAAATCATTCTCTACCGGGAAAAAAATACATTCGAGATGCCGTACCTGACCCCCTGACCGGCATGAAGGATCAACCTATTGAGCTCCATCCTCAAAGCCTTGAAACGAATCGAAGGGCAAGGGCCACCGGCTCAATCGTTCCCCGGCCTGCCGGACTCAGTTGACGCCAAACGGGCGGTCAACTCAAATGCCAGAAGGCGTTGGCGCAAGCGACGGTTGATCGCGCTAAGCCTGGTGATGATCACATTAGCCGCAGCAGCGGTCGTCGCATATCAAAACAGACAATATCTAACCGCAAAATTCCGACAGGTCTGGTCTGCATCACAGAATGCAATCCCGGAACCAGGCGGAGAATCAAACCCAAGAACATTTCGGGCTAAAATATATCCACCGAGCCCTAAGCCCGCGAACAAAAGACCCGCCCCGATACGGCAGCCCAGGCGGCCGCTGAAAAAGGTGGTGCCCGGTTCAACCCCGCAAGGATCGACAGCCGAATTGCGGATCTCGACTGCCGGGAGGAAAGTCCGGCGGCCGAAAAGCAGAACCACACCGGCCATGTCAAGTAAAAAGCCCCCCGGCGTCACGCTTGGCAACAGGGCCATTCCGAAACCGGCTTCCCGGCAAAGGCTGACGCCTTCAAAAAAATCCATCGCCGGAAAAAGAAGAAAGACCGCCAATCCTGCTGCCCGGACCCCGGAAAGCGATAGGGCCAAAACCTATGCGAAACTCACCGATTCACAAATCAAACTCCAGGCACTCGCCTGGTCCAGGGATGCCGCCAAACGTATGGCAGTGATCAACGGTCGCATCGTTCGGGAAGGAGAATCATTTGATGGCTATCAGATCACTCGGATCCGCCCGGAAGATGTGATCGTCAGTGACGGCAGACAAACCTGGAGTCTGAAATTTGGATTAAAACAATAGACCTGCATTTTGGATTTTAATACAATATTCCAGAGTGTTATGGGCTTTTATCAACGTGCCAGAAACGGCGTTAGGATTGACACCAGCGCCGTTTTTCTCTATAATTTTTAATTAAACCGACGATATCATATCATCAGCCACGCGGGCAGTATTGATGACCATATCGTCACTCCCGCCGGTGAAGGCATCCCCCCCGGGACGACAGTCGTATTGGGAGGGGGGATAGGACCGGGTCGTCTTTAAAATTAAGGTGGTTCGGTTTTTTTTTCAATTACACGACGCGCCGTAATGCTAAAAAAACTTCATATTTCCACACTGAGCCTAATAATTTTATTCCTGCTGGTCATTTCCGGAAAGTTTCTGTTTGAAATAGATCCATTGCAGCCACTGGAATTTAAAGTCTATGATTATTTACTGCGCCTGCGACAGCGACAGGCTGCCACCCAGGTGGTCGTTTTGGCCATCGACAATCAAAGCATCGAAGCCATCGGCAGCTGGCCCTGGCCCCGCTCCTATATCGCTGCCACGGTCCGCGAGCTTACCGGCGGAGGGACACACACTATGGGATTGTCGCTCTTGTATCCCTCCAAAGAGATAAATCCCGGTTTGGAAGAGATCCGCACCATTCAGAAAAGCCTGCCCCGCAAACCACCAAAAGCAGCTCGCAAAACCGTAAGAAAAATTTCCGGCCATCTGACTGAAGCGGCCAAAAAGCTCAATCATGATCAGCAATTGATCTCCGCAGTCCGGGCCGCCCGCCGCGTGGTGCTGCCGCTGCGGCTGAACCTGACCGACTCCCCCAACGGGCAGCCGGAGCCGATTTCCGCATGGCTGGAATTGAATTCCCTCGACAAAAATTCCCATGCGATGGATGAAGCCGGTTTGCAGCAGGCCAATTCAGGCTTTAGAGGAATACTGAAGACCCAGGAGGTTAGCGCCAAAAGCCTCATCCAACCCTATGAAGAGCTATCCCGCAAGGCCAGTGCATTGGGATACACCAACGTGACGACCGAAAGCGATGGAATGGTCCGCAAAATGCCGTTGCTGACCAGCTATCAGTCTAGAAATTTTCTCTCCTTCGCGTTGCAGGTGGCCCGCAAGCATTCGGGTACCGGGCTTAAAGAAATATCGGCCGGCAGTTCCAGCCTCGAATTAAGGCGGTTGTCCATACCCACCGAAAAAAACCACAGCATGCTCATTGATTTCAGCGGCCAGGAAAAGAACATCCGGCAGATATCCTATATGGACATTCTCACCGGGAAAATCTCCCAGGACTTCTTCAAAAGCAAAATCGTTTTGCTCGGGGTAACGGCCGAAGGGATAGTCCCAAGATATCGAACGCCTCTGAATCCAAGCGCGTCCGAAATCGAAATAGCAGCCAATGTGGTGGAAAATATCGTCAACAGCAATTTCATCTCCCGCCCCTTCTGGGTTTTTGCCGTGGAGATCCTGGCCTTGCTGTATTTCGGATTCTTCCTGTTTTTGGTGATTCCCAGGGTCGCTCCGCGCATCGGATATATGATCATGGGCATATTTTTGCTCAGTTGGGCTGCCGCGGGCGTCATTCTGTTTCTCGCCAGCGGAATCTGGCTGCAGGTTCTGACCCCGGTTATTCTTTCGATCGTGGGTTTGACATTCACCGTCGGCAATCGCCGCATCGCCGAAAAACAGGACGAAAATGCAGAACTGAACAAGAGTCTGGGATTGTCATTGCAGGGGCAGGGCCTGCTGGACATGGCCTTTGAGAAATTCTTAAAGTGCCCCGTCGAAGATAAAGGGGTTCAAAAACTGTTATACAATCTGGGGCTGGACTTCGAACGCAAGCGGATGTTCAACAAGGCCCTGGCCGTTTACCGTCAGATCCAACAGGGCGGCAATTATAAAGACGTCGGCACCAAGATTAAAAAGCTGACCGCCCTGGAAGATACAATGGCGATGACAGCCAGCACGGTTAAGCAAGATGGCACTTTTCTGGTGGCAAACGGCAGCACCCGTCCGACCCTCGGTCGCTATGAAATCCTAAAAGAGCTGGGACAGGGCGCCATGGGCACGGTCTACCTTGGGAGAGATCCGAGCATCCAGCGTTTCGTGGCGGTTAAAACACTTAATTACGGTGATATTGCTGCCAATGAATTGGCCGAAGTCAAGGCTCGGTTCTTCCGTGAGGCCGAAGCCGCCGGCAAGCTTTCCCATCCGAATATCGTAACCATTTACGATGTGGGTTCGGATCACGACATGGCCTACATTGCCATGGAATTGCTTGACGGCCAGGACCTTACCCACCATAGCCAGAAAGGCAAACTGCTGCCGGTCAAGCGGGTTGTCCACATCATCTCCGTGGTGGCCGAAGCTCTGGGTTATGCCCACGAACGGCAGGTAGTGCACCGTGATATCAAGCCGGCCAATATCATGCTGATGAAAAACGACCAGGTCAGGGTCGCCGATTTTGGTATCGCCCGGGTTATTTCTTCTTCCAAAACCAACACCGGTATCATCTTTGGCACTCCCAACTACATGTCCCCCGAACAGGTGGCCGGGAAGAAGGTCGACGGCCGGTCGGACATCTTTTCCCTCGGGGTTGTTTTCTATGAATTACTTGCCGGACAACGACCGTTCAGCGGAGACAGCATTTCCGCACTGCTGTATGCCGTTTCCAATTCGGATTACGCACCTCTCCAGGAAGTCGCTCCGAAAATCCCTCCCAGTTGTATCAAGATCATCGACAAGATGCTCGCCAAAGGCGTCTCCAAGCGCTATCAATCGGCCTCTCAGGTTATCAAGGACATCCGCAAGTGCCAGGAACTATTACGTTGATTAGGCGCAGGCAGACATCGCGGATAGCATCGGGGATGCACAAAAAAAAGTAAAGATATCCGATCAACGACCGATAATGTTATCATGGGGCGCCGGATGGAAGTATGTCTGCCGCCGGCTGCCAGCGATTCAGATTACAATCAATTGGAGGGATCCATGTTGAGATTAGTCTTAATGCTGAAAGACACCGAGCTTAAAACTCTAGAAACCGAAAAAGACGTGATCACCATCGGACGCAACAACAACAGTGACATCCAGATCAACAATCTGGGCGCTTCGAAAAAACATGCCACCATTACCCGTCAAAACGGCGGCTATTTCATCGAGGATCTCAACAGCACCAACGGCACCCTTCTGAACAACGAACGGATCACCAAAACCGGTTTGAGCGGTAATGATGTGATCACCATCGGCAAACACACCCTTTTTGTTTCAATCATAGAAAACCGCGATGCCACTCAGGATATTTCAGAAGCCACCATCAAGATCGATCCTTAGCGCAAGATTGCGGCCTTCGAAATCAAGGAATCATTCGCGGCTGAGATTTTCAAGCCGCAGAGCCTGTTTACCTCTCCATCGCAAGCGCATCATTGTAAATGGATTCAAGCCGCAGATGCTGGGATCGCCAAAGGTTGTTTTCATTGGCAAAGGATTCGATGTTGACTTCTGATAGGTGCGTCACCATCCGGATATCTTCGGTGGCCAGATCCGGCCGACCCATTTCGTTGTACAAATTCGCGCGACTGTAATAAGCAGAACCGTAATCAGGGTTTAGCTCGAGGGCCCGGTTGAAGTCCGCCAGAGCGTTGTCAAGATCCCCGGTTTTTTCATGGGCCAATCCCCGCAGATGATAGGCCCGGGCGTTATCAGGAACAATTTCAATAACAGCGTCCATGTCGGCAATCGCTTCCTGAATTTTATTCAGTTTGAGATAAGCCGCCCCTCGACTTTTGATAGCCAGCGTGAAACGGGGGTCGAGCTCTATGGCCTGGGATAGAAGTTCGATACTGCGTCTGTAATCGTGGTTAACGAAATTCGCCATGCCCTCCTCAAATTTTTCCTTGGCGAGATTATTATCGGACATGTTGCTACCTCCGTGATATACTGATACTTGAGAAATTTACCCAAATGAAAGACTAATTATCCACGCTTCGGCTGTCAAGAAAACCGACTGCTAAAAGCAGAACTCTGAAACCGGGAGCATGAGCAATGGTCCGTTTGCCGGGGCACAAAAAATCGGCTTGACCGGAGGGGTGCCCACAGGTCACGGAATTTCTATAATGCATTGAAAGTATATAGCTTTTGGCGGCACTGGATTTATGCTGCCGACCTGGAGTGCTGCCATGTTGGAATCATGGCCTCGGTGAAACAGAAACAAAGGTTTCACGGGGTAAAAATACGGATCAAAATCGCATAACTTCAGTGTTTGAATCACGGTAACCGGAAACCATTTTCACGGTTTGCCCATCAATGTTCTGATAAGTACCCGGGATAACCACCCCTTCGTGGCAATCATGGCATTCCCAGATTTTTTTTCGATCCATGGTTTGTTTATCGCCTGAACCGTGTTATTTTTCAACCAGATGGAACAGCAATGGTTCCAGTATTCCTTTGTTCCGTTGTTCCACTATTCTCCGCCTCCGGCGGATGAGCGCAGCGAACTAAGATCCCTAGATCTCTCTTTTTTTTCCGGCCAGGTACCGGAGAATTAACCCGCATATTAAAAAACGGCTATGCGCAAAAGCAGCAAAATCTACATATGGCTGATCAGAATCCTGGTGGTGTCTACCATGCTGATTGTCTTGGTCCTGGTCCTGACACCCCAGTTGATAAACCTGGACACCGTGCGCAGCCAAATTAGAGAACGCATATCGCGTGATATCGGCGGCGAAATCAAATATCGCCAGATGGTGTTGTCCTATTTTCCACGCCCCCACATCGTCATTCACAGAGCCGAACTTCGGATTCCCGACAGCTTTACCATAAAAGTTCAGCGTATAAAGCTGTTCCCGAAATTCGGGTCTTTGCTCAAAGGAGAACTCCTGGTATCCAGCGTCAGATTCGAATACGCCGACTACTTCATGGAACTGCCCCAGATTACCGATGACACGACGCAACCCGGGGACCTATTCTCGATAGAAGCGATAATCAATGAAGTTGCCAGAGCCGTCAAAAACCTGCCGGAATTCAAACTGCCTGACTTAAAACTCAGCGTCAAACATGGCAAGATAAACCTGGTCGATCCGTTTGGGCGCAAATTCAAGCTCAGACAAGTTCAGGCCGACTATCACTCCGATCCGGACAAGCTGAACTTTTCCATCCAGTGCAAATCCAATTTGTGGGACCAAATCGCCGTTAACGGCTTCTTAAACCAGGCTGATTTCAAGGGCCGCGGCCGAATCCAGCTTTCCCATTTTCGCCCTCAGAGCCTGCTGGCTTATCTTCTACCGGATTCCGAAATGCGGGTCGTCGATGCCAGAGCCAATCTGAGGATCGATTTTGAGCTGCAGGGTGCCGGCCGTCTGGCGGCGACCTTCGATGGTGCCATCCCCATTTTTAAATTGGATCGGGCCGAACAAGATCTGACTTTCAAAGGCGGCCGTGTCAAAGGGATTATTGCACTGGGCGACAGGGCCATCAAGATCGAACTTACCAGGCTTGGATTGGACAATCCACAGCTAAACGCGACCGGCATGTTTTCTTATGACGAAAACCAGGATGACATCCGGCTGGCCGTCAAGGGCGCTGATATCGACGCCAATTCGGTCAGACAGATGACCCTCGCTCTGGCGGGCGAATCCGATGTCATCGAAAATATCTTTGATATCATCCGCGGGGGGCGGGTCCCCTCGATGAGCGTGGAAATGCGTGGCAGATCGTTCGCAGAACTGGGCATGCTGCACAACATCGTGATCAAGGGCAGAATGACTCGCGGTCAATTATTTATACCCGGTGCCGAACTCGACCTGGATGACGTCAACGGGGATGTCGTCATCTCAAAAGGGATCATTCACGGCACCAACCTTCAGGCAAAGATGGGCAAAACCCACGGTCAGAACGGCACCCTGACCCTGGGCCTGAATGAGGACATCGCACCGTTAAAGCTTAAAATCGGCATCGAGGCCGATCTTGCCCAGCTTCCACCGGTCTTAAACCGCGTCGTCGATGACCAGGATTTTATCGATGAGCTGGGCAGACTCAGCGAGGTCAAAGGTTCGGCCAGCGGGACCTTGATTTTGGGCGATGAATCAAAAGGGCTCGGCGCCACCGTGGCCGTCTCCAAGGCTGACTTAAGCGCCCGCTACGATCGGCTCCCCTATCCGATTCGTCTGCAAGGCGGCCGTTTTGTCTATGACGGTGACCGCATTGCCATGGACAAATTCAATGCCGGCGTCGGCAGCTCCTCGCTGCGGCAGTTTGCCGCCGATATCAGTTGGTCCGGGACGCCCAAGCTCGACTTCAAGACCAATTCGGCGACCTTGAACCTGAATGAGATATACTCGTGGCTGGGAACCTTTAGGAAGTACCAAAAAGATTTGTCGTCCTTCCAATCCGTTTCCGGTGAAGCGTCCGTCTCTAAATTGTCAGTCACCGGCCCCCTGCTGAGACCGTCGCGCTGGCAGGCGGCTAGCCGGGGCGGGCTGAAGGCGCTCACGATCCGATCAAAGCACCTGCCAAAGCCGCTGAAAATCCAGAAGGGCAACTTTTCCTGGAGTCAGGCAGCATTTGCCCTGACAGAAATCGATGCCTCGATGGGGCGATCGACCGTCTCGCGCCTGTCGGCCACTTGGGCGCGCAACAAACTGTCCTCCTTTGACCTGAGAGCCAAATCTGTCAACCTGGTCGCAGGCGAACTCTATCCCTGGCTTTCATCGATGGCGCCGTTCAAACCCGTTTTGACAGAATTTAAAATTCACGCGGGCCGCCTGGGCCTTTACAATCTCAGCCTAAAAGGACCGTTTCATAAAGCGGACCGGTGGCATTACCGGGCTGACGGCGATATTGAAAAATTGGAAATTCGCTCAGATGCTTTCGGAAGCCCCATGTCAGTAAACAAAGGAGATTTCAAGCTGGTTACTGAAGTTGCATCGGACAAGCCCCTGCGTAAAATAAAATTTGATCAAACAACCATGAAATGGGGTAACAGCCAACTGATTGGCAGCGGCGATATTGCGTTCAAAGAAGACGATATCATTTTAGATTCGAGCCTGTCGGCCGATCGAATTGACTGGCCCCAGGTCAGCGGCCTTATCGACTATATCAAGAAAAAGGGGCCGGACCCTGAGCCGTCTGCCCGCCCAGGTCGGGTTCTGGGAACCCTTAACGTTCGAACCGACAAGTTCAATTATGATACCTTCTCGGTGCAGCCCCTGATCACAGAAATTTCGTTCAAGCCCCAAAAAGTTATCGTCACCGTACCCCAGGCCACGGTTTGTGGTATACAGTTGCGTGGTCTGCTGAATGTCTATGAACAGACCCTCGAGATATATCTGATACCTTCAGCCGTCGATCAAGAACTGGCCCCATCGGTAACCTGCATCACCGGAAAAGATAAGATGGCCACGGGGACGTACAACCTGAACGGTGAACTCTTGTCTAAAAGTAAACCGGAAGCCTTCGTTCAATCCATGACGGGAAAGCTGTCGTTTTCTGCCAAGGACGGCCGCATATACCGGTTTGGTCTTCTGGCCAAGATTTTGTCGATTCTGAATGTAACTGAAATCTATCGCGGGGAGATCCCGGATCTTGTCGGTGAGGGATTCGCCTACCGCAGCATGACGGCCCTTGCCGAGATCAAAGGCGGCAAGCTCATCATGCAAGAGTGCTCCATCGACGGCGTATCGATGGGCATCGCCTGCGAGGGGAACATTGATTTTGCAGAGAAAAAGATGGACCTCACGATTTTGGTTGCCCCTTTTAAAACCGTCGACAGCATCGTGGATATCATTCCTTTGGTCGGCCATATTCTTGGCGGCAAGCTGATATCCATCCCCTTTAAAGCCAAAGGCGATTTAAAGGATCCCGAGGTGACACCCCTGCCGCCGATGGCCGTGGGCTCCGGGGTTCTGGGTATTTTGCAGCGAACCCTGAAATTGCCGATCACCATCATCCAGCCCCTCTTTTCCGGCGGGAAAAAAGACAAGCAAGACAGCGACAAGAAAGACCCGCAAAAACCCTGATACCGAGTTCGGCCGACTTGCTTGACTTTTTTCTTTTAGATACTCATATTCAGGCAACTCTGAGAATCCGAGAATCTGAGAATCCGAACACTCGAAATTCGGAAAAGGAGGTTCATCATGGCCTACACATGTAAAACTTGCGGCGCTGTTGCCAACGAGCCCGGTCATTTATGCAGCCCCTGCGGCGATAGCAACAAGTGCAGCTTTTGCGGGACACCGCATACGGATACAACCCATATGTGCAAGGACAAATTGGCGGCGATGAAGTTCGTGTGCGGCGGCTGCGGACGAGTCGCCATGGAGCAGGCCCATCTGTGCAAACCATCTCCAATTGGTTGACAAATCCGGCCCATATGGTGTAATCAGCGGCAGATATCTGCCGCTTTTTTTTGGCTAAATTCAGGAGCATATCGGCTTCCAAAATTGTAACCTGCAATGCGGAAGAGGACCGAAAGGGCTGTCGGGAAACCTCGCAGAGGCGCAAAATTTCCCGCAAAGGCGCTTTGTCTGGAGCATGCGAGCCATGAAAGGGCGGAATTTTCAAAAAACGCGCCTGACGGAGAAGCTTGAGAATGGAGTCCGTTCGAATCCTGGGCACCGGCTCACATTTGCCGCCAACGGTTTTAACCAATTACGATCTCGAAAAAAGCGGCCTGGATACGACCCATGACTGGATTGTGCAGCGCACCGGCGTCAGCCAAAGAAGGATAGCTGATCCGGATGTGACATCGTCCGATCTGGGTTATGAGGCCAGTCTCAAGGCCCTCGAGATGGGCGGAATGAAGGCGCAGGATCTCGATCTGATTATCGTGGCCACCATCACTCCGGACACGTGCTGTCCTTCAGCGGCCAATTGGCTGCAAGCCAAACTGGATGCGCCCCGGGCAGTGACCTTCGATGTTACGGCGGCCTGCTCGGGATTTGTTTTCGTCCTCAACGTTGCCGAGCAGTACCTGAAAAATAAAACGGTTAAAAACGTCCTGATCGTAGCCTCTGAAATCATGTCCCGCACCCTTGACTGGAAGGACCGATCCACCTGTATACTATGGGGTGACGGTGCCGGAGCCGCCCTGCTAACCCTCGGTACCGAGGGCCATGAACTGCTGTCGACCCATCTGCACACAGACGGTGCCAACGGTCGGGACCTGCTGTTGCCGGGCGGCGGCTCGAAAACCACCCCGATTTCCCATGAAAGCGTGGACCGGGGCCTGCACTACCTGAACATGATTGAAGCCAATCTAAGTTTCAGAGTTGCCGTGCGGGGATTTATTGATGGTATCAAAGAGGCCGCCGAATACAACCGGGTGGATATAGACGATATCCACTGGTTCATCCCCCATCAGGCCAATATCCGCATGTTTCAACATATCGCCAAGTCTCTGAATATACCCTTTGAAAAGTTCTACTTAACCCTTCAAAAATACGGCAACATATCCTCGGCCTCCTGCGCCATATCGCTGGATGAAGCCGTCCGCGACGGCAGCGTTCGAAACGGCCAGCTGGTCTGCATGCCGGTTTTCGGTGGCGGACTGACCTGGGGCAGCGCGCTGATTCGGTGGTAATCGAAAAAGCAGGTTTCAGGTGTCAGGTGTCAGGTGTCAGGTTTCAGTCCGGAGTGCGGTTGCTCATCGGTCAGCCCATTCAAGAAAAAGACGATTAGGGCCCAGGCTTCGAAATCGGTAAGAAGACTCCGCCCCAACGATTACTTTTGCACTCCGCCTTTCACTCCTGATCCGCCTGCGGCGGAACACCTGAAACCTCATGACAGGACAATCGTTTCCTGACCTTATTGATCGGCCGGGTGTCTATTATTGACGCAATCTTCCAAGCAACCGGTCCGCCAGTCCCGTAATCTCTTTTATCCTCAAACCATATCCGGCTGCCAGCAGGAGGATCACTAACAGCGCTGCGGTAATCAAACACACCAGCAAACTGCCAACCAGGGTCGTTGCGTCGATCCAACTTAAAGCCGTGGATTTAAACCAGGCCAGCAAAACGCCCAGAGGCACGCTGAATAGCATCATTTTGAGATAAAACCGATAAACCGGGCTGGCCGAGTTTTTGGTCCTGCGATTCCAAAAACCATACAACACCACAACCTGCAGCAGGGCGGACAGCGAAATCGCCAGGGCCACACCGCGGGCCCCCATCACGTTGAGGCCCAGTACATACAGGGGAATGCTCAGGACCACGGTAGCAGTACCGTATATCGCCGGAAAAAGCGTGTCCTGCATGGCATAATACGCTCTGGGAACGATGGTATTGGCGGCGAAGGCAAACGCGCCCACCAGCATGAACATCAAGACGGTGGCGGTATGATCGGTGGCGGCGGCATCGAATTTTCCCCGTTGAAGCAGGATCACGAGAATTTCACGCCGCAGGACTATCAGCATCACAGAAATCGGGATTACCACCGCTAAATACCGCAAAGTATTGTTCAGCAGTTCGTTCAACTGGTTCATTTTATCTTCAGCCACCATCTGCGCCATATAGGGATAGGAGGCCACGCCCACGGCCTGCCCGAAAAAAGCCACCAGCAGCAGCATGATTCTCCAGCTGTATTCCAAATCCGCAATACCGCCGGCCGGCAAATAAGAGCCGAAAAATATCTTAAATATCTCCATCGAAAAGATCATCGTCAAACCCAACATCAATGGCAGGGTCAGCTTGATGTAGCGTTTCAGGTCAGGGTGATTTAAATCGAACCGGATCGAAAACTTCATACCGACCCGCCGGGCTCCCCACCACTGAAGGGCAAAATTGCCGACAAAGGCCCCGACCAGGACGCCCCAGGAAAATCCCTCCATGCCGATCCGAGGCCCCATCAATAAGCCGCCGGCAATAATTCCCAGGTTGTAGATAATGGGCGCCAGGGCCGGGACTAAGAATTTTTCTTTGGCAAATTGGACCGCCATGAACATACCGCCGGCAAAAAAGAAAAACTGAGCCGGTATAATAATGCGGGTCATTTCGACGGTGGTGGTGATAAATACCGGATCCGGACGTCCGTAAGCCAGCAAGGCAACAAGGTCAGGTGCCATAAAATACATGGCGAAAATGAAAAGCAAGAGCAGACTGCCGAAGCAGGTCAGTATGGTAGAAAATACCTGCCAGCCCTGATTTTCCTTGTTTTCGGCAAGATAGCGCGAGAAAATCGGAATAAACGTGATGGTGAGAAAACCGCTGGCGACGATGTGATTTAGGATTTCCGGAATGAGAAAAGCCGCCTGATAGGCATCGACATCAGCGTTGCGACCGCCGACGTAGGCAATGCTCATCAGACGGAACATCCCGAACAGGCGGCTTAAAAAAACCGAAGCCATCATAATGAGGGCGGCAACACCAACTTTTTTATAGATCGATGCGGGCATGGGCGCTAGACATGTTGCACTATTTCTCGATCGCCGTGACATTTCCAGTGTTTGGTCTAGCCAGACTATCAGATAGTGCTCGACAAAGCAAAGCCTACCCACAAGGACAGCTCTTTGCCTGGAACATGATCGTAAAATTACTGATAGTAAAAATAAGTAGTTGGGGGTCGGGGAGTTTTTCAATCCCTGATAAGTTCGACAGTCAGAATCGCTGTTTGGCTAAAACCGCAGACTCACATCGTTTCCTTGACACAAGACGTGCATTTCTTTATATTTGAAGAGATATAGGCGTCGGCCAATTCGGTTTTGGCGTATACAGGTGTTTGGATAAAAGCACATAGGTTGTGTTTTCCAGCACTCCGGTCTTGCATTGCGCCGCGGCCGAGACCTTTTTTAACTGATTTGAACCATGAAATTGCAGCACGCGTCGTTATAGTTTGATTCATAGAGCCCATGCCCGGAAAACATTATATTCCCAAAAGCCTGACCACATTATTCGTCTACGGACGTCCGCCCCTGGTCTTTGGCGGCCTGATTTGCGCCATTGCCGTTATGTGGACCCGCAGCCCGATTGTTTACACCCTGGGTGTGGTCTTCTTGTTTATCTCCATGACCTTTGATCTGGTCGACGGTTGGTTTGCGGCCCGCTTTCATCCCCATCCGGTCATGGCCAAACTGGCCGACCGTATCATGGACAAGGTCGTTTATTCGATTATTTTTCCGCTGGTCGCCGTCGGCACCATGTGGCGCATTCACATAATAACACCGGATCCCAACCGGGCGGAGTTGCTGCATGCCATCTTGGTGCTGTTGTTGACCGTGACGGTCCTTGTGCGTGACAATTTTGCCCATTTCATGCGGGGATTTGCCGTCCGCAACGAACAGGATCCCGAGTACAGTGAATTCGCCAGGCTGAGAACCATCGTCGCCGCGCCTGTGGGGGCGCTTTTATATGCCTATGCATTTTATGTCCCCGAAGGCCCGGCAACCCGAATCTATTCATCGATTTCGTGGTTTGGAAATCTGCCCTTGCGCGGACTGTTTTTCATCGAAATTATTTTTCTGATTATCAACCTGGGCTCCATTGCCATGTACTGCCGCAAATACGGCACGCTGTGCCTGGACGAACTCTGCCTGGGCAACGAACAGCTGCGGCGGCGCATTTTGGCCTTTTTTCCCAATGCCCTGACGGTGATGAACGCCATGATGGGCTTGCTGGCGGTATTTTTCGCCTATCAGGGTCGCATCCGCGAAGCTTATTTTTTTCTGATCGGCGCGACCGCCTTCGATAAGCTCGATGGGGCCCTGGCGCGCAAGCTCGGCCTGACGGAACCCCTGCCGACGGAATCAGTAAATTCCCACCACATCAGTCTGGGGGGCATCCTGGACGACATCTCCGATGCGGTCAGTTTTTGCATTGCGCCGGCATGGATTTTTTATATCGCGCTGTCGACCTTTGCCGAGCCGGCCATCCGTCAAATGCCCATCATGCTGATTGCGTGGGCGTACGCCGCCCTGGGAATCGGGAGGCTGATCTATTTTACCCTCGACAAAAATCCCATCCCGGGATTTTTTAAAGGCATGCCGACGCCTGCCGCCGCCATGCTGTCCATGGCTCCCCTGATCATCTTCGCCCAAGCAGCCAACGAGGGTTCGCAATGGGCCCAATTTTGGGGGTATTTCTGCTGCGCAACCATGGTTGTGACCGCAGTGCTGATGAACCTCTATCCGGTGCGCTACCTTCATCTGGGCCGCTATATGAGCCGGCATCCCTGGTTCGCGCGCCTGACACTGCTGCTGTCCCTGGTCGTGTTCACACCGTACTTCGGGCATGTGGCTTTTAGCTATATGTTCCTGTATACCCTTTCACCCCTGGTCACCTGGCGCATCGATCCCCTGGTGGCCGCCAAGGAAACCCGCGCCAAACCGGCCTGATTCCGAATTATCCCAATTAATTGAAAACCCGGGGAGGGGAGTAACCCCCAACTGTCTTAGCTATCATTTGATCGCCCTGCGCAGTCTGACGCGGTGTTCGGTTGGGGTATGCGCCCGGGCCAGCCGTAACAAATTCGTACCGGACTCCGCACACGCCCCAATCCCCTGCACCGGATCCAGACAGGCAGAGACGATAAGCGCCGCCGTGCAGATTGTCTTCTGGGGCATGCTCGGATCCATTCGACGCGGGATAGCTGCCGTACCCGAGTTGCGCGATCAAATTGTTACGGCTGGCCCGGGCGCATACCCCAACCGGACATAGCAGGGATTGAAAACCTCCCCGGCCTCACGATTAATTGAGGTCGAAAAAAATTCCGTCGTCCTTCACCTCCAGGGCCTCGGGTTCCGCCCAACTCCCGCCCAGGGCCCGGTGCAAGGCCACCCGGTTCTGCAAAATGGCCAAATCCACGAGGACGAGGCTGTCCTCGGCCTGATATCTCGTTATCTGTGCATTGAGTACATCGAGATAATTGACCAGTCCTTTGACATACCGGTTTTCAGCCACCCGCTGGGTGGCGCGCGCCTCGGTTAAAAACGTGATCTCCCGCTCACGGCGATCAAGCTGCAACTCGCGGGTCAACAGGGCCCGCTCCACATCGGTAAAGGCATCCAAAACCGTTTTCACATATTCGGCAACTCCTTGCTCATATCTGGCTTCCGCCGCCCGCTGACCGGCTTTGAGGCGTCCGGCATCGAAAACCGGCTGAACCAGGCCGGCGGTCAAGTTCCAAATGACATTATCGGTGCGCAACAGCTTGTTCAAGTCCTCGCTGGTCCAGCCGTATTCGCCGGTCAAGGTAATTCGCGGCAAACGGGAGGCCCTGGCGACGCCTACGAGTTCATTTAAAGATCTCAACTGGGCTTCGGCCGCCCTGATGTCCGGCCGGCGCAACAATAAATCCGACGGCAATCCCGGCGGGACAGGCGCCAATCGCATGAAGTAATCTTCCGGCTGCCGACGGGGTGCCCGGGTCTCAGGATAGCGTCCCAGGAGCACCGCAAGCTGTTGTTGGATAATGCCGAGATCCTGCTCGAGTTGGGGAACCAGTGTTTCGGCCCCGGCAAGCACACGACTGGCTTGGCGTACATCTAAAACGGATGTCAAGCCGCGCCGGTAGCGAATCTCAACAAATTGAAGGCTCTGTCTGAAGGCTTTGATGCTTTGTTCTGCGATTTGCAGCCGCCTTTCGATGGCTTCCATCCCCAGGTAAAGGGTGATCGTTTCGGCCACCACCGCCTGGGTCACCGTCCGTCTGTTTTCCTCCTCTCTGAGAATGTCCTCCCAGGCAGCCAGAGATGCTTTTTTCAGCCTGCTCCACAGGTCCAGCTCGAAGGTCGCTGCCGCAGTAAAATCATAGTTGTCGACAATAGATTGATCCCCGGATGCGCCGGAGACGATCTGACGTCGATCTTTGACGCCGCCGACGTCGACGGCAGGGAAGCGGTCTGACCGAACCTGGACATAGCGCGCCCGGACCTCTAAAACTCTGGCGGCCGCCTGTTTGATGTCCCAGTTATATTCCAGAGCGTCCGCAACCATGCGATCGAGCTCCGGGTCTTCAAAGATCTCCCACCAGCGGTCCTCCAATTCCACCGGCCCAGCCTCAGTCGGACCGTACTCATAGGTATTCGGCACCTCTATGCCCAAATCGGGCCGCTGGTAATCCGGACCGAGATCGATACAGCCGTAGAAAAAAAGGCAAACCGTCAGTGCCAAAGCACAGCACAGGAATCTGTCCTTCATCAGCGGGCCTCCTCTTTGCCGGCAGCACTGCCGGTTATGGTAATTGCAGGATCTCCTGGAGCTTTAAAAACTCGTATTAGAGGGTCATTTAGATGTCAAGGTCATTTTTTTTGTTTTTAAATTGGACAAGTTGTAAAAATGGCGTTAAATTGAGTTATTAAACACCGATCCGGAATGACCCCTTTGCAAGCTTTACCTGCATTTTCATATTTGCTATAGCTTATTAGTAAAGACGGCGCTCCGGAGATCCGCCTGACGCGTGTCGAGATCTTTAAACGAGCCACCACCAAGTGTATTATCCACCCTGGAGGATTGGTCAGCCTCCTACCGGTTGGGCCCGGGGACATTATCAAGATATCCTCTAATCCACGTCGATTAAATCAGATCTGAGCCAGGAGTGACAATGTCCGAAAAACTGAAAGCACTGGGATTGTGCCTGGGTGCATCGACGGTGTCCATTGTTCAGTTAGAACAGGACTCAACCGGCAAACCGGATCCGGTCGGCAGCACAAACCCGCGCGTTTTAGATTATTCACTTCATGCCCACGAAGGCGATCCCAAACAAACCCTATTGAAGGCTTTTGACCAAATTGATCTGGAGTCCTTCGACAGTATTGCCGCCACCGGCCGTAAATTTCGCAAATTCGTCAACCTCTCCTCTATTCCCGAACCGCAGGCGGTTGAATTCGCGTATCCATACGTGAAGCCGGCCGGTGTAAACTGTCCCGCCATCGTTTCAGCCGGCGGCGAAACATTTATGGTCTACGCCCTGGATCGCACCGGACGTATTGCCAATGTGATAACCGGCAACAAATGCGCTTCGGGTACCGGGGAGTTCTTTCTCCAGCAGCTGCGCCGGATGAACGTCTCGCTGGATGAAGCAGCCCGGTGGGCGGCAGTTGAGGAGGCTCATCATGTCTCGGGCCGCTGCTCGGTATTCTGCAAATCGGACTGCACCCACGCCACCAACAAAGGAATCCCCCGGTCCCAGGTGACAGCCGGACTTTGCAAAATGATGGCCAGTAAGATTCTGGAGCTCCTAAAAAAAATCGACCGCCAAAACATCATGGTAACCGGCGGAACCGCCCGCAACCGCACAATGATAGAATACTTGCGGCAGGAGATTCCCGACTTGATCGTGCCCGCCGAAGCCCCTTATTTTGAAGCCCTGGGGGCCGCCCTCTGGGCGCTTGAAAATGAAACCATCCCCTACCCCGGTCGATCCCGCCTGCTGCTGACGGAAATCGCGACCTTTGACCAGCTGCCGCCCTTGCAGGATTTCGCCGATCAGGTCGAATTTAAAACCCTGGCAGCCGGACGGGTGCAGCCAGGGGACGAATGCGTCCTGGGCCTGGATGTCGGCTCCACCACCACCAAAGCGGTTTTGATCCGCAGCACCGACGACGCCCTGCTGGCCTCGATCTATCTGCGCACCAACGGCGACCCGGTGGGTGCTTCCCGCCAATGCTACCGCGCTATCCTGGAGCAGATCCAGCAGCAGGTGGACCCATCTGAAATCGCCATTTCGGGATTGGGGGTCTGCGGGTCCGGGCGCCAGATTGCCGGACTGCATGCTTTGACCGACGGTGTCATCAACGAAATCATCGCCCACGCCGTGGCGGCTGTGCATTTTGATCCCCAGGTCGATACGATTTTTGAAATCGGAGGCCAGGACGCCAAATACACATACATCACCAACGCGGTTGCCTCCGACTATGCCATGAACGAGGCCTGCTCCGCCGGGACCGGATCGTTTCTGGAAGAATCCGCCCTGGAGACCCTGGGTGTCAAAATGGAAGATATTGCCGATATCGCGCTGAACGGGAGGCACCCACCCAATTTCAACGACCAGTGTGCGGCCTTTATCGCTTCGGATATTAAAAATGCCATTCATGAAGGCGTGGCCCACGAAGACATCGTTGCCGGCCTGGTATACTCGATTTGTATGAATTATTCCAATCGCGTCAAGGGCAACCGGCCGGTGGGCGAAAAGGTGTTCATGCAGGGCGGTGTCTGCTACAACCGGGCGGTCCCCCTGGCGATGGCTTCGCTGGTCGGAAAGCCCATCATCGTGCCGCCCGAACCGGGGCTGATGGGCGCATTCGGTGTCGCCCTTGAAGTCAAGAAGCGTTTGGCGTCCGGCCTTTTGGAAGCCGGGCACTTCGATTTGCAGACCCTTGCCGATCGTGAAGTCGCCTACAGACAGCCCTTTGTCTGCAAGGGCGGCAAGGAAAAATGCGACCGGCGCTGCGAAATCGCCATGATCGAAATCGAGGGCCGCAAGTACCCCTTCGGCGGCGCCTGCAACCGTTACTACAACCTGCGCCATAAAGTCGCTTATGATATTCGACAGCTGGACCTCGTGCGCCTGCGGCAGGATCTCATCTACAACAAATACGGCGCCTCGCAATCGGCCCGAAATCAAGACAAACGGCGGGGCAGAATCGGGTTCAACCGCAGTTTCTTGGTCAACTCCTACTATCCCCTCTATTCTCATTTTTTCAGCGAGTTGGGTTTTGATATCGTCATGCCGGACCATCCCTCCCCCAAAGGCATCGACCAGCAAAATGCCTCGTTCTGCTATCCGGTGGAATTGGCCCACGGTTTTTTCTACTCCCTGCTGACCGCGGACCCTTTGCCGGACTATATTTTCCTGCCGCATTTTAAAGCCGTCCCTGCTGAAAATGACACGGTCACCAGTGCCCAATCCCAGGTATGTCCACTGGTGCAGGGGGAGACCTTTTATTTGCAGACGACATTTCGACAACAAATCGAGCAGCTCAGCAAAAGGGGAACCCGGCTTTTGACGCCATTGATAGATTTATCCGAAGACCTGGCGGCGGCCCGCAAACCGTTGGTGACAAGCGCCCTTCAAATGGGTGTAAGCCGCAAGGAAGCCCGACGGGCCTTCGACATCGCCGTAGGGCAGCAGAAAAACTGCCTGGAGGAGATGAAAACCATCGGACGGCAGACCCTGGCGGCTCTGGAAAGCGACCCGCAAAGATTTGCGGTGGTCCTGTTCGCGCGGCCCTACAATGGATTCGTCGAAGAGGCGCACATGGGCATTCCGCACAAATTCGCCTCCCGTGGCATTGCAGTGATCCCCCTTGATTTCCTGGAATTGGAGGGCGAGCACTCCATGCGCCATATGTACTGGGGCATGGGCAAGCGCATCATGAAGGCCGCCCGCATCGTCGAACGCCACCCGCAGCTGTTCGGAACCTATATCACCAATTTTTCATGCGGTCCGGATTCATTTGTGGTCGGTTACTTTCGCGACATTATGGGACGCAAGCCCTCGCTGACGCTGGAGCTTGACAGCCACACGGCGGACGCCGGCCTGGAAACCCGGGTGGAGGCCTTTCTTGATATTGTCAATGCCTACCGGACGCTCAAAGCCAAGAACCAGATCGTCGATAGGCACAGAACTTTTCGACCGGCCCGAACGGCTCTCGACAACGGAACCGCCAGTGTTATTACCTCCCGGGGCGAAGTGCTGCCGCTGACGGATCCGCGGGTGACCGTCCTGCTGCCGTCGATGGGAAAATACGGATCTGAAGCGTTTGCCGCCATTCTGAGAGGATCCGGACTCAATGCCACCGCGCACCGTCCCTCCGATGAAGCGGTGTTGAAATTGGGCCGCGCCAACACGACCTGCAAGGAATGTCTGCCGCTGATTCTCACCACCGGAACCTTGCTAAGCTACATCAACAACGGCAAGCGTGCCGACGAGGTTCTGGTATATTTTTTCGCGACCGGTTCGGGGCCCTGCCGTTTCGGCCAGTACTATATCTTTATGGAGGACCTCGTCAAACGGCTCGAAATACCGGACGTGGCGCTGTTCGCTTTATCGTCGGAAAACTCTTACGTCGGTATGGGAGATGATTTCGAACGCAGGGGATGGTGGGCGGTGGTTATATCCGATGTAATCGAAGACATCCGCTCCATGCTGCTGGCCAATGCCGTCAATCCCGACACCGCCATGGAGATCCTGGCGCAGGAGTGGCAAAAGATCCTCAAAGAGATGGAAAGCGGTGACTATGACCGCTTGGAGGATCAACTCGCGCGGTCTGCTGAACATTTTCGCGGCATCGCGCTGCGACAGGCAATCGAAACGGTGCCGGTGATAACCCTGGCCGGCGAGATATTTGTCAGGCGCGATGCCTTGTCCCGGCAGTATTTGACCGAACGTCTGGCCAAAATGGGATTCGCGACGGTATGTTCGCCCGTGGCCGAGTGGGTTCTTTACTGCAATTATATGGTCGATGAAGGTCTGAATCCCGATGACATGACGTTGATGGACAAAGTTAAATTTAAGATCCGCAACAAGGTCCAGGCCCGCTACGAAAAACGAATCAAGGCCATCCTGGCGACCTCGGGCCTTGTCAAGGCGCACCCGCTGGACATGGAAACCATCATTGAAAACGCCTCTCCCTATATCTCCCGCAACCTCCCGGGAGAGGCGATTCTGACGGTCGGCGCCTCACTGACCGAAGTGGTTTCCCACTCCTGCGGCGTGATTGCCATCGGGCCCTTTGGATGCATGCCCAACCGTTTGTCGGAGGCCATCTTAAACGAGACCATGAACAGCCGGGATAAAATCGCCACCGAGCCGGACAATGAAAAGCTTCGCAGCGTGCTGACCGACATCGATGAATTGCCGTTTCTGGCCATCGAGAGCGACGGCTCCCCCTTTCCCCAGCTGATCAACGCCAAGCTGGAAACCTTCTGCCTGCGGGCGGAGCGTCTCCATCAAAGGATCATGACGGCCAATGCCAAATCCTGACCCCGCCATGGATATAGGCAAAAAAGCGGTATGGGGCTGGGTAATGTACGACTGGGCCAATTCCGCTTTTGCAACCACGGTGATGGCCGGCTTTTTCCCCATCTTTTTCAAGCAGTACTGGAGTTACGGGGCCGACGTTAATGTCAGCACCGCCCAGTTGGGTTTCGGCAATGCCATTGCCAGCCTGCTGGTGGCGCTGATGGCACCGGTCCTGGGTGCCGCCGCCGACAAGGGTTCGGCCAAGAAGAAGTTTCTGGTTTTTTTTGCCTACCTGGGCGTGCTGATGACAGCGGCGCTGTTCCTGGTTCAACAGGGGCAGTGGGTCTGGGCCATTCTCATATATGCCATGAGTTTCATCGGATTTGCGGGAGCCAACGTCTTTTATGACGCCCTGCTTCCCAGCCTCGCTACGGAAGAAAAAATCGACTACGTCTCCGGATTGGGATTTGGCATGGGATATCTTGGCGGCGGATTGCTGCTTGTCGCCAATGTGCTCATGACCTTGATGCCGCAAAAATTCGGACTGCCCGATGCCGCCGCCGCGGTTCGCTGCGCCTTTGTTTCCGTTGCCGTCTGGTGGGGTGTGTTTACGCTTTTCACCGTCTTCTGGGTTCCGGAGGGAAAAATCGACCCGGCCGGGGACAGGGGTGTGAATATTTTTGCAGCCGGCTTTCGGCAGGTTGCCGGCACTTTCAAAAAGATTCGCCACCTGAAGATGGTTTTGATTTTTCTGCTGGCCTACTGGTTCTACATCGACGGGGTGGACACCATCATTCGCATGGCGGTCGACTACGGCCTGTCCCTGGGATTCCAGTCTACTGACCTGCTCGTGGCCCTGCTGATCGTGCAGTTCGTCGGGTTCCCGGCGGCCCTGTTCTTCGGCAAACTGGGAGAACGCTGGAGTGTGCGCAAGTCGATCTATCTGGCGATCGCCATCTACATGGGCGTCACCATTTGGGGAGCGATGATGACCCAGAAGCACGAATTTTATATCATGGCCATCGTCATCGGTCTGGTCCAGGGCGGTATTCAGGCCCTGAGCCGTTCGTACTATTCCCGTTTAATACCCAGGAATCGTGCCGCCGAATATTACGGCTTTTACAACATGCTGGGGAAATTTGCCGCCATAATGGGACCGGCCTTGATGGGGATGGTCGGACTGATAGCCAGACGGATGCTGCTGCCGCCTTCTGCTTCCCCGGAACAGGTCAACGCCGTCGGCCAACTCGCCGCCCGCTGGGGTATCGGCTCGTTATTAGTCCTATTTGTCATCGGAGCGGTCCTATTTTATTTTGTCGACGAGGAAAAAGGACGGGAGCAGGCGGCCTATCTGTCAAATGACTAGGGCGGAACATAAGAATATCGATCGCCAGTGACTTTATCTACAATCTTTGCCCGTAGAAAATCCCAAGCTCATGGAAGATTAGACTTACTTTTGTTCATAGGACCGAAAAGAAACTGTAGACGTTTTGGTCATTGAATATTGAAATTTGAGATTTATTTGGAATTTGTGATTTGTAAATTGAGATTTTATGGTCTGAACATTGCGGCTGAATGATCGAAAAATCGATCCGAGATTTTGATTTGCAATAAATACGCACCCGAATGACGTTATTCTTCCAGCATAGCCAGCATCCCATCGAAATCGAATTCATCTGCCAGCCGGACCAGCCGCTCACTCAACGGGCCAAGAGCCGGATTTTCGGTCATTAGTTCGTCGGCAAGTGCCTTGATCTGGAAAACATCCCCCATTGTAGCTGCCTCCTTAAGGCGGTCGGCGCTCTCGCTTTTCAGCTCGAGTGGCAGCCCCTTCATATCCGCTCCGGGAGTTTCCTCGGCATTCGATCCAAGACTTTGAGCGGACGCCAGCGCTGGCAGGAGTGCCGATTCGAGCCTCGTAAGCGCTAGGGTCAAATCGGTTTTTAAGGCCAGATGCGCCATGCCGATGACGGCATTCATCGGTGTCCGGATTTCGTGGCTCATATTGGCCAGGAAATCGCCCTTGGCTTGGTTGGCTTCGTCGGCGGCCCGCTTGGCTTGAACCAGTTATTTCTCCATCTGCTTGCGTTCGGTAATGTCCTGCTTGACCGCTACGAAATGGGTAATCTCACCTTCATCGTTTTTTATGGGTGATATGGATGCGCTTTCCCAGAAATCCTCCCCGTTCTTCCTGCGGTTAATAAAATCCCCGACCCATACATCGCCGGCCAGTAGGGTATCCCAAAGCTCCTGGTAAAAAGCCCGCGGCAGGTCGCCGGACTTCAGTACCCTGGGATTCTGTCCGATGGCTTCTTCGGCAGTGTAGCCGGTGACTTTACTGAAGGTCGCGTTGACGTATTCAATTGTGCCGTCTCTGGCGGTGATCACCACCGAAGCCGGGCTGTGTTCTGTCGCTCGGGACAACTTGCGCAGATCGGCCGTTCTCTCCCTCACCCGGAGTTCCAACTCGTCGTGGGATTTTTGCAGGGCCTGGTTGGCGCGTACATCAATCAACATGGCAAAAAGCAGCGAGCCCAAAGCCAAGAAAACGGTGATGGCCAAAACGGTGATGATGACATTGCGTGCCGTGAAATAGGATCTGAGCGCATCGGCTTCGTCGATCTCTGTGGTCAGCCCGAAACCCAGGTTTTCATCCCACAGCCAGGCACCGTAGACCGGAATCCCGCGGTAATCGCGATAGCCTTGCACGTTGACACCCGATCTTGCACTGGTGGCTTCGGCTGCCATCAGCGTCAGGGGCTGCTGATATCTGGGGATACCGGGGGTATAGCCTTCGACCAGATTACCGCCGGGATCGCGGATGCTGATGTTCAGGATGGCTTTCTGATCGGCCGGGATCAGGCCGATTCTGCGCAAGTCCCCATCAAAGCGGCTTTCTGACAGCAGCCTGCCATATTTGCCGAAGGCGTAAGTTTCCCCGGATCTGCCGATCCGCCCCAACTGAATCAAGCGTGTAAAATCCATGGCAGGATCGACGCGCTGCGTGACAACCGCAATGATCCGCCCGCGACTGTTTTTGAGCGGAGCGGCGAAAAACATGGTCGGTATGATTCCCCGCCTACCGGCGCTGGTTCGGTCTAAAGCCACATCCGAAGCTATCGGCGGGACCAGAACGGTTTCACCTTTGAAGGCGCGGTTGAGCACATCCAGGGCTTGGTTGGCAATCAGGTTTTTGGCCCCCATATTGGTGTCACGCATCGAGGCGATATTGGTAAAATCCGAGCTAATCACAAAAAAACCGGCCTGACCGAAGCGGTTCTTGTGCTGGCTGAAAAATTGACGCAATTGACCAAGGCTGGCGCTGTTAATCAGGCTTTCCCTGTCCCGGGGCACCTGCAGCTGGCGCTCGACCAGATCAATCAAGCGGGGGTCACCGGCAAGGCGGGTGAGTTGGTGTTGACTGTTCACGGACCAGAGCCTGAGGGATTCCTGGGTGGTCTTCAGGACGGTCTGGAGGGCTTCGCCGGTGTCCGACTGAATCTTGATCCGGATTTTGCCTGCTGCCACCCAGGCCAGCATGACCACCAGCGCAATAAAGGCGCAGACCGACAACAGAACCAAGTTGATCTTTTGAGTCGAACCGGTTTGATAGTGCGGTATTTTCTGACGGTAACACAGCATAAACTAATAATACCTGAAGACGGCAAAGGTAACCCCTTCCACAATTGCAGCCTAAGCGCCCAAACAAGACAGTCTCTTGTAATGTCGAATTGGAAAGCGATGTTGCCCCTTGCGGAAAATCGTTTCGATACCGGCGGCGTTGATCCGCCTGAGGCGCACAGGCAGCTTGAGGGGCCGGTGACGGGTTTTGGAATTCAGCCGCCGGCATTGTAGCTCCCGAACGGGGCTCTGGAGCGAGCCAATTTGACTTTTTACGAACTGACCAACCTTTGAAACCGGAACCCTTGAACTTACTTTGGCTTTTTCTGCTCTTCCTCGGCGGTCTGCGCCGCTGCTACAGCCGCGGCAGCACCGGCCTGGACTGCTTTGGAATCCAGCGGACCGCTTTGATCGCCGTTTATTTCCGGGGGCATGTAGACTGTCACATTGCGGTGAGCAAACTCGATGCCGTTTTCCCGGAAGGACTCCTGCATCATCCGGAAAACTTCCCGCCGGATGACAAATTGTTTTCCCGGCATGGTTTTGAATTTCACCCGCATGATCATGGCGGAGTCATCCAGTTCCCTGACGCCCTGGGATTTGATTTTGCCCAGCATCGTCGGACCCATCTCTTCATCTTTTGAAATCCGTTTATTGATTTTCTTGATGATTTTCCTGACTTTGTCAACGTCGGTGTCATAGCGCACGCGAAAATCCAGCTTGGAAATGATGTAGTCGCGGCTGTTGTTGGTCACCGTGCCCATACTGCCGAAGGGGATGGTGTTGACCGGTCCCCGGGGATGGCGCAATCTGACCGAGCGCAGCGAAATGTGCTCCACCATGCCTTTGGTTCCGCCGGTCTCGATATAGTCACCGACCCGAAAGGCATCGTCGATCAGAAAGAAGATGCCTGCGATAATATCTTTTACCAGGGTTTGGGCGCCGAAACCGATGGCAAGCCCGAGCACGCCGGCACCGGCAATCAACGGGCCGATATTGATCCCTAATGAAGACAGTACGATTAACGCAACGATGACAAACATCACGCTGAAAACGAATTTGCGCAGCAACACCAGCAGGGTTCCCATGCGGGAGCCGCCGGCCCCGCCCTCTTCGGCTTCCTCGTCATCGTCGGGCATCTCCTCTTTGAGTTTTTGATCGATCCTGGCCTTGATCAGCTGCCAGATGATAAAACTCAACAGCAGGATCAGCAAAATACTCAACGCACTGCGGGTAAACATGCGGCCGATCGAAATGTCAATGCCCCACAGCCGCAGAGAGCCGAAAAAAAGGAAGGCTATCAGAAAAATTCGAAAAAACCGCCGGATCAGCGGCACGTAGTGGGTCAGATCCATTCTGCCGGCCGCTTCAGCCTGCTCCCCGGTTTCCGCGGGCGTTTCCCCGCTCAGGTCGATGGTCTCACGCGCTTCGCCCGAGGCCATCTGTAGCAGGCGCTGAACCCACTGATCGACCCCGATGACAATGGGAATCAGGAAAATGCTGAGGATCAAGTTCAACACCGTTACGCCGCCATCGCTCAAGGCTTTCATCACCCAGGCCCCTCCGGCTACAAGCACATAGAGAATGGCAAGATAGTGCCAGTTGCGCGCAAAGGCCGTCCGCAGCGACCCGAATCCCGTCTCCGAACCGGCTCCATCCGTCCCGATGGCTTCGGCCACCCGTTTGCGGCTCTGCCAGATCATAATCATCAGCGCGATGATGACCACCGCCCCGGATGAGCTGTACATTAACAGGTAGAGCTGGCTGCTGACACCGGTTGTCCTGAAAATTGTGCTGGCTCCGGCGAAGATGGCGGCAATCAAGATGATGCGCAGGATCCAATTGTAAAGAAAGACGGCATCCCGGTCTTCCATGGGGAAGAGCCTCAATGACGGGGCCTGGGGCGAAAATATCACCCGGGCGCCGAAGGCCAGCACCATGATGTAATAGCTGACAATCAGATAGACGGAGACAATTAAATAGTTCGGAGCGCCTTCCCGATAGACCACAACGAAAGCCGTAAAGGTAACCAGAATGTAGATGCCGACACCCATGGCATCCAGGAGCAACCGCGAGAGCACCCGCCCGACAAACTGCAGCTTGCCGGGTCCCACAGCCTCGATCAGGTTGTCCCGGATGGCTGTCGTGGACCGCCTGAAAAGTCCTCGCACGGCAAGCCCGGCAACGACTATCGCGGCCAGGCCGAGCAGGCTCCAGCAAAGATAGATTGCGCCCTTGCCGTCCGACAGCCTGGCCACGGTCTCGCGCCACTGCCCTTCGTTGCGCTGCTCTCCGGCAACGATATCGCCGATTCGATTCATGACTGCGGCAGCACCCCGAGCCGCTCCATAAAATTTCGCGGCGACTCCCTGCCAGGTACCCTTGCCCCCTGCCGCTGGTGCCGGGCCGGGCGGCGCCGCGGCCTCTTGTTTTAGTAGTTGAACATAGGCCTGCCGGACCTGCGCATCGCTCATGCCGTCAACGCGGGCTTCGACGTCACCGCTGCGAACCGACTGGGATTCGGAAGATCCCGGCAAAGTGCTCTGCGCAAGTACTGCAGGCACCGGGTTCAGCAGAACAAATCCCAGCAAAACCAGCAAACTCAACTTAATAGTCTTCGGTCTGTAAGGTCGCATTTAAATTCTCCTTTCACGGTGACAAGTTCAAAGTGAACAGCTATATGGTAAGGCACGCCTGCAAAAAAGCAACGAGCCCGCCCGCCGAAGGCGGATGTTTTTCGGAAGGGGCCCGGGCTCGCCGACCGCACGGCCCGGCTGTCCCGCAAAGCAACCCTGCCTACCGTTCCGTCTAAAGGCTCTGATCCCGGCCGTAAAATAACAGGTAATTATTCTTGGGTCAGACGGTCTAGGATTGTCTGGAGTTCTCCGGCATTGTTGGAGAAAATCCATTCAACTCCGCGGTTGACTTCCCGGAACAGGCAATTTTTCGAAGCCGGGTAGCCGCAGCCGGTCAGCTGCCTTTCTCGGCGGTGCTTTTTGACGATGGTATTGGTTAAAAGCAAGTAGTGTCCGGCGACACCGCCATAATTTTTTTCCAATGCCAGCCGGCTGAGTCGGGACATATCCAGTGTAGCAATGGGGATAAAGGTTGATGCCGTCACAAAAGTAATCAGCTCGAACATGTGCGGTGCGAGGGTCATCAGGTGGTAGTCCGCCAGGGGCTCAAGGGAGGACAGGCAATCTTTGAAAATGGCATTTTGGCGATCCGGGTCCGGATAGGTTTCAGCTTTCAATTCGATCATAAAATGCATCTTGCGGCCGTAGCGGGCGACCACCTCCGACAGCAGGGGTACGGCCGGACAGCAGGACCGCAGCTCATCAAATTCGGTCTCGGCGACGTTGATATCGAGGCCGAAGACCCGCATCAGATTTGAATCATGGATCACGACGGGCTGCAGGTCTGAGGTCCAGCGCACATCGAATTCAATGCCCCATGTGCCTTGCCGCCAGGCGCGCTCAAATGCCGACAGGGTATTTTCGAAAACAGTGAGATTGTCGTGCTCACCGCGATGGGAAACAATTTTACAGGCCTTAAGCTTTTCAGGGTCCGGTCGGCGCCGGGGAATGATCATAAATATTAGATCAAGGCCTTTAAGCAGGGCTTTTTCAATTCCGGCCGGGAGTTCCATTTAATGCAGACCATCCTTGCAATATCAGTCGTAAGTGTTAATTATCTAACAGTAAGTCAGGGGCAAATACAAATGTAACTCTTTACTATACCATTTGTTGTGGCGCAAGTTTGATCTCAGGATAAAAGGTTCACCGTTCAGGGTTTCGGATTGGCTGTCTAGAGGAGTTGCACACGGGTCAATTGCCATGCCTCAATACTGCCCCCGTGCCAACACGTGCCCCCTGAACAGTCCTAAAAGCCCATATGAAGCTTCAGGTGGTCACAACAGTTGAAAGCTTGAACCCTGAACCTTTGAACCTCTGAATCCTGAACCTTTGAACCTATGAACCCTGAACCTTTGAACCCAGAACCTTATCCCCAAGGCCAACCATGATAAAAACTCGACGTGCGAAGTGGCAGGAACAAATCGTAACACCCGCAGAGGTAACGGCAAGACTCGAACCCGGGATGAGCATTTTCCTGGGAACCGGTGTGGGTGAACCCCGAACCCTGGTCAAACACCTGATGGCCGACCAGTCGTCCAACCTCAAAGACCTCGAACTTGTCCAGCTGGTAAGTCTGGGCGATGCCATATCCGTTGAAGCGCTGAAATCCAATGCCTACCGGCTGAAAACCTTCTATTCCGGGTGGGTGGCCAGCGAGGCGATCACCGCCGGTCGGGTCGATCTGATTCCGAGCAGTTTTTCGAAAATCCCACGCTTGATAGAATCGGGCAGAATCCCCATTGATGCAGCCTTTATGCAGATTACCCCGCCCAACGAAGCCGGCTACTGTTCTTTGGGTGTGGCGGTGGACGTCGGCCGCCAGGCAATGGAGCAGGCCACGATGGTGGTCGGCGAAATCAACCCGGACATCCCCGTCACCCAGGGCGATACATTTGTACCCCTGTCCGATTTTGATTTTTTGGTTCGTTCTACGCAAAAGCCGATCTACTTTAATAGATGGCAGGTAGATGAAATATTCGATCGGGTGGCCGCCAATGTCGCTTCGGTGATAGAAGACGGCAGCTGCCTGGCCTTTTCACTCGGCCCTCTGTTCGAAGCGCTCAGCCGGCACCTGGTGCGCAAACGCCACCTTGGCATCCATACACCGTTTTTTATGGATGCGCTGATGGATCTGGTTAAAAGCGGGGCCGTTACCAACCGGTACAAGGAAAATTTCAGAGGCAAATCGCTGACCTGCTATGCCTTTGGCTCACCGGAATTGATGGGCTGGCTCAACCGCAATCCGCTAGTGGAGTTTCAGGGCATCGACAAAGTGTTCACCCCGGCTCAGATCGGGGCAAACCCGCGTTTTAAGGCCGTGCTGCCGGCGCGCAAGGCAGATATTTCCGGTCGCATCGCTCTGCACTTCGGCAAGGGCAACGTTACCGCCGGGCCGGGAGATGTCATGGATCTTTTCCACGGCGCCGAACTGTCCCGGGGTGGCATGACCATTTTCGGCCTGCCGAGCCGAAACCGTCAGGGGAAACCAAACATCGTCACTTCCGTTGAAGAATTCCCCAACCAGTTCAGTATCCGGGAGTCGATCGATATGGTAATCACCGAATACGGAGTAGCCAGCCTGGGCGGTCGAACCCTCCGGGAGCGCGCCCAGGCTCTGATCGAGATCGCCCACCCGGATGATCGCGCCGAACTCGTGGATGCGGCCAAAAAGGAGAAAATTCTTTACCCGGATCAAATATTTATAAAAGAATCCGCCCACCTGTACCCGGCCGAAATCAATCTGCAGCATACATTCAAAGGCGATCTGCAAGTAAGGTTCCGGGCCATCAAGCCTTCCGACGAAGACGAAATGCGCCGTCTGTTTTATCGATTTTCCGACCAGTCTGTCTACTACCGTTATTTTGCACCCATAAAAATCATGCCCCACTCAAAAATGCAAACCTACGTCAATGTCGATTTCAGCCGCGTGATGTCCATCGTCGGTGTCGTCGGAGAACCCGGCCAGGGACATATTATTGCCGAAGCCAGATACATCCGCGATGACAAAGCTCCCTGCGCCGATGTCGCCTTTGTCGTGGACGAGCAATACCAGGGCGTCGGCATTGCGACCTATCTGTACAGGCTGCTGAGCCGGCTGGCCAAAGACCGGGGGATGCAGTACCTGACAGCCGATGTCCTGGCGACCAACAAAGGCATGATGAAAGTCTTTGAAAAGGACGGGGCACCGGTGACCGCCAAGCTGGATTACGGCGTTTACCACCTGACGATACCGCTAAGCCATGACCAACCACCCGCCAAGACCCGACAGCTCTGAGTTTTTATTGGGGGCGTATTCCAGGGACGCCCTGACCCGGCGATGTTGAAAGGACTCATCGCCGGAGCGCACGATTGCTGACCGGGTTTCGAGCCGATACCGCCATTAATTTCAGTTTCTTATTAAAGCATGGCGCAAAACTGCCGATATAAACCTTGTAATCGATTCATGCTTTTTCCATTTTCCTTATATCTGCAGGAATGCCATGACAGAAATACTTCAGGATGATAAAAATTCGGCCAAAGTAGGGACAAACACCCTTCTTGAAACCAAAACATTGATCATCACCAAACCCGAAGACCTCAATGAGGAAATCGGTCCCCGCCTGGTCTGTACGTCAGCATCCGGCAAAAGCAAAATTTATCAACTGGATAAAGAAAAACTTGTCATCGGCCGGTCCCTGGAGGCGGATGTTAACCTTCAAGATCCCCTGGTGTCGCGCAAGCATTGTGTGATCGAAAAGCGCGATGACGAATTTCTGGTTCGAAATGTCAGCACGACCAATCCGCTGCTATTGAACCAGGTCGCCATCGCCGAAAAGCGATTGTACACCGGCGACCAGCTGAAAGTCGGCAACACCACCCTCGCCTTTGTATCCGATCGCAGCGAAGACGGCCGCCAGATTGCCATCGGAGCCATAGGCCAGGAGAACAAATCGAAGTGGGGATTTTGGCTCTCCATGTTCCTGCTGCTTCTATTTGGTCTTTATTTCGGTTACTTTCAGGCCTACACCCCCTTGCGGGTCAAATGGGCATTAAAGTCGGTTTCCAAGCAGTTAAAAGCCGAAAACTATGATGCCGCCTATAATACCCTTGAGCATCTGTTAGGTTCAGATCTTAACCTGGACAACACCCATCAGGTGATGCAGCTTATGGCCGAGACTGCGCTGGCCATTACCGACCGCAAGTTCCGGGATGAAAATCTGGATTCGGCGATGTTATATTTGAAGGAGTACCTTTCAGAATACGGTGCCGGGAAGGAAGCCGACATTCTCTGGGACCGTCTGGATTATTACCGGCTGACCCTGGCGCAACGCCTGGAGACAGCAGAAAAATATCAACCGGCCTTGCAGCAATATTCCGCTATAAAAGAGGACAGTATCTACTATGAAGAAGCCCATAAAGCTATCCGCCGAATCTGGTTTGCCCACCAGCAGCCTCGTGAGGATCAAACCCTGGCCCAGCTTTTGAAAGAAGCCGATGCCCATTTCAAGGCGAAACAGTATCTCACGCCGGCCCATCAAAATGCGTTTGTGCTATACCTCGCTGTTCTGACCCTGGAGCCCGGCCATGAACTGGCGCTCAAGCGCATTGGCCAGATGAAGAAATTTTACCGTGACTACGGTGAAAAATATTTCGCCAAGAAGAAATGGGCCAAAGCGCTGACCCTCTTTGAACGCTACTACCTGATCGATGCGGACAATAAAGAAGTAAATGACAAAATAAAAATATGCCGGGATAAATTGACATCCACCCGGGCGTCGGCCCGCAAGGGCAAGCAGGTCAAAACATCCTTAAAACATCGATCCTGGAGAAAAGGCAGGCAGGAACGCGAAAATGATCAGGCTGAAAAAAAGAAAGAGATCCAGAAAATGCTGGAAGAATCCGGGACGGAAAGCTCCTGGATCATGAAATATCTTTTCGAGGATGAGAAGAAGCAAAAGAATGATGATAAACCCTGGTAATCCGAACTATGCCGCTTTTCAAAAATATGAAATCCATTGATTCTGAAAAAATGAAAACCGTGATTATTTCAGCTGCACTGGTCGTAGTCGTCGGTTTTGGCGGTTCGTCCTGTGCGCTTCGAAACTTGGTCTCAAAACCCGCACCGACGGTTTTAGAAGAAGAAAGCCTGCCCTTTAGAGTCGCCATTTTGCCCTTTGCCAACTATACGCCGAATCCGGAAGCCGACACGATTGTGCGCAAAATGTTCTATAATTTTTTCAGCTCATTGAACTACCGGGATTTGGAACCCTTTGAAATCGACGAGATCCTGAAAGCCAATAACCTGTATGCGGCCATTACCTCTGGTAAAACCGTCTCGCCCCAAAAGCTGGGGCGGCTGCTCGGCGTCGATGCCGTTATTTACGGCGAGGTGATCAGCCTGGGTAAAATATTCGCCGTGGTGTACTCGGACAACCAGGCCGGCCTGAGAGCGCGCTTTGTGCGCTGCTCGAATGCCAGACCGGTCTGGGAGATGGAGCATACCGTTCATATAGAAGAAGGCAGCGTTCCCTTGTCCCCCATCGGCCTGGCGACGACCGTCTTCAAGACAGCTCTCAGCCATCGAATGGCGACCCACACCAGGGCCGCTTCCGAACTGTGCATGCAAATGGTTTCCACCATACCGAATCCGCCCGGCATGAGCGTGCCGCCGCCCAGGATCCAGGCCCTGGTGCATAACGGTGCCGGTAAGCTCCTGCAGCCGGGGGATACCATCAAAGTCGCCATGATCGGAGACAAACGCCAGATCGCCAGTTGGAGCATCCCTCCTCTGATCGACAACCTGCCGCTGCGGGAGAAGCAGCCGGGCGTTTACATCGGTGCCTATCGCATCAAAACCCGCGACCGACTGGCCCACGGACGAATGTTCGGTGTTCTCAAATCCAAAAAAGGTGTCGAAAGCCAATGGATGGACACCCTGGGCCCCGTAAAAATCGGCAAGCCGACCGTATTGCCGTCGGTAATTTCAAAAAATTATGTTTTGGACATCGCCAAAAGTCCTTATCTGGTCAACGGTGCGCTGCTGGTCAAGCCGGGCGCCAAACTCACCATGAATGCAGGTACAGTGGTATGGTTTCGCAGCCTGGGATTAATTGTAAAAGGTGAACTGCAGATTTTGGGTACCAGGGACGACCCGGTCCGTCTATCCAGTCTGGGCGCCTCCGGCTGGAAGGGAGTGTTCCTGGATCGCAGCAATAATAATAATACCATTCGCCACTGTACCATTTCAAAGGCGGAATTCGGCTTCAGGGCTTTGAACTCGACGGTTTCCATCCGAAACAGCCAACTTCATGACAATGTCTGGGGCATCGTAATGGAGGAAAGCCAGGGGGAAATCACCGGCAGTCTCATTCGAACATCGCAGAAATCGGGCATCGCGACCCGCAATTCTCAACTGTCGGTCAGCGATTCGGTTATCACCGAAAACAGCTCAGGCGGATTTCTACTGGAAAAAAGCAAAGCTCAAATCAACAAAAACAATATTCTAAACAACGGGAAGTGGGAAATCAAGGTGCTGGACAATAAAGTCAGAGTGCAAGCCGCCAGGAACTGGTGGGGAAATGCCGACCCGGCCAAAAAAGAGATTATCGGACCGATCGCTTTACATCCCCCGCTGAAGGCACCCATCAATTTCCGTATGATCGAGTAAATTAAATGGCGAGTGACGAATGATTAATGATGAATGATGGAGTCGCTACGCTCCGTCAATTGATCACTTTTAATATGGATAGTATCCCTTGATCATTCATTTGTCATTCAACATTCGACATTTCCTACAGGTGATCTTCCAACCACGCCTCCAGGTCGTCAAGCACCCTCTCTTTTTGATCCGCCGGTGCATTGTAGACTTCGTGGTACATGCCGTCATAAACGTGCAGCATCCTGTCCCCCTGGACCAGGTTTTCGAAAAACCGCCTGGAAGCCTCGCTGCTCACCAGATAATCCTCACCGGCCACCTGCATCAATACGGGAACCTGCAGGGTCGCAACCTGCCGGTTAGCGGATGCCATGGCGTCCAGCAGCTCGGTGAATAAGCGGGCGCTGACGCGGTCATGTACCAGCCGGTCGTCTCGGTAAGTGCTGACGACCTTGGCGTCACGGCTGATTTCGGCGGCATCCAGCTCATTGCCCATCGTCAGTCCCGGCCACACATAAGACATGAGGGTTCCCAATATCTTTTTAATCGCGGGGATTTCTACAACCATGCCCAGCAAGGGCGAGGAAGCCACCACGCCGTCAATTTTTTCAGGATGGCGTTGGGCAAAACAAAGCGCAATTAAACCGCCCATGCTGTGGCCCAGCAGGAAGCATGGCATCTGCCCGGGCATTTCTTTTTTTACCAAATCGGTCGTCATTTCGAGATCGGCAAGGTATTGATCAAATTTCAGCACGTGCCCGCGCCTGCCGCCGCTTTGGCCGTGCCCCCGGTGGTCCGGCGCCCATACACTGATCCCCTTAGGCACCACGCGTTCAATCACATTGCCGTACCGGCCGGAATGCTCCCCCAGGCCATGGACGATCAGCATGCGCGCCCGCTCCGGTTCGGCTTCAAAATGGCGCCAAAAAATGTTTACCCCGTCAGAGGCCGTAAATTCACCGGTAGTCTCAGGAATTTCAGTCATCTATAACCTCCCGTTTTTTCGACTGTTTGGGATTTGTTATTTGGCAATCCCCATCACCTTTTTACATCTTTTCAAATTTTGCATGCAAATCCGCTGCTTTCTTTTCATCGCCCAGCGCCTGGTAACACAGGGCAGCAAACCGAACGGCCTCTTTGACCTCCTGGAATTCAAGAAAACGGGACAAGGCCTGCTTATGCTGGTCCAGATTCATCAGACTGACACCCATACAGATGTTAAGCCTGGAATCCCGGGCGAAATGGGCCAATCCCTGGGACAAAACAGCGACAGATTCCCTGTTGGCGCCCCTTTTCTGCAATAGTGTGCCTAGCCCCAGATACGCTTCGGCATGGGGAAAGTAATCGATGGCGCGTTGATACAAATCGGCGGCGATCCGGTCCCTGTCTCCGATTTCCTCTCTATGCGCATAATCCCCGTATTGGAAGGTCATTGCCAGACGTGCATAAAAGGCTGAATGCCGGGGGTACAGTTCGCGCTGATCGATCAAATCCAGCGCCTCTGCATATCGGGATAGATTACGATAAAAATGGGTACGAAGCTTTTTCCCGAAGGCCAGGATCAGCTCCGGATTCAAGGCGGGATCGGTTTCAAAATATAGAATATCTTCAATGCGTTGTAACCAGATATCGTCGTTGTTTCCCGACTGACGTTTGAAATTTTCATACAGCCCGGTGCCGGGAAATATATCCAGGATATAAAAAACCGTGCTCAAAGGTTTGATCCGATCCATCAGATCTATGGTTTCGTCTATGGTCTGCCAGCTTTCTTCCGGGCAGCCGTAGATAAAGTACGCCCGAGCCATAATCCCGTAGTGCCGGGTCAGACGGAAGGCTTTTAATATGCTGTCGGTATCGATTTTTTTCTGTAAAAACGCCCGGATTTTTTCCGAACCGCTTTCAACGCCGTAACTGATCTGAATGCAGCCGGCCCTTCGCATCCAATAAAGGATTTCTTCATCGATGCAATCTGCGCGGGATATGGCGTTCCAGGTGATATCCAAATCTTTGGCGATGATTTTTTTACAGACCGCGATGACCCGTTTCTTATTCATCGTAAAGGTGTCGTCGCTGAAATAGAAAAACCGCATCCCCTTTTGATACAAACGCTCAATCTGGGCAACGAAATAGCGGGCCGAGTGAAATCTAACGCGGCGTCCCCAAAATTGGGGCGATCCGCAAAAATTGCAATTCCCGGTGCAGCCTCGCGTTAAAAAAAGATGCCGGTAGGTAAAATATTTGGACGGATCGGGCAGATCGTCAAGGTGGGCGACGGGGCGGGTACCTGCCGTTCGAACCACCTGCCCGTCCTTGCGAAAGGCCAGTCCGCTGATGGTTTCCCTGGACGCAGGGCTGCCGCAGTGCAGGTGCCTGACCAGATTGTACAAAGGTTGTTCACCTTCTCCGATGACGACATAGTCGACTTCATCAAAATGGGTCAGAAAATGGCGCCACAGAAAGGTCGCACCCACACCGCCGAATACAATTGTTATGCGGGGGTCGATTTGCTTGGCCAGTCGGGCAATCTCTATGCCACCCCACCGGTTGCCATGCAGGACGGAAAAACCGATCAGATCCGGCTTTTGCTCCACCAGCAATTCCCTGAACTCATCAGCAGTTGCGCCGATGTCGTTCCAGTTTGCAATCTGAACGTCGTAACCGCCGTCTTTTAAAACTGCTGCCAGATAATAAACCCCCAGCGGCACCGCGCTCACATCTTCAGCGGTCAGTACCCGGGCTTCGAGAAAATAAGGATATATCAATAATATCTTCATAATGGATTCCGGTTAGAAAAGATTAGATGGTTGCAAGCTGTTCTGTCAAGAGGGATCGTAGGCACTACAGCTGCGCAGTCCCGGATACCGGGGCACCCAAAATTGACAGCAGGGATAGCTGGTTTATTTTCATAGAAGCGGCCGACTCCATTGCAGAGGATCCACCTGCGAAAGACAGGTTTAGTGAAATGAAATTACCGGCTTCAAGGCCTTTGACACAGACTGGCCGGAGACCTCTATCAACATTGTATCGCATAACGGGCATCGTAATCCTAACCATCCTGGTGTCCGCACCCCATAGCCATGGCTCGGAGAATACGGGCTCTGTCAGCGGGCAAGCGACGGTTTTTAAGAAAAAGTTTTTCGGTGGATTCAAAAAGAAAAAAGATATGAGCGATACGGTCGTCTACATAACGGGCTTCAAATCCAAGGCGCCCCAGGATTTTAGGGATTTAAACCAGAAAAAGAAGCGCTTTGTCCCCTATATATTGCCGGTGGTCGCCGGACAACGGGTTCGTTTTCCCAATCAGGACAAAATATACCACAATGTTTTTTCGATTTCCCCGCTGGCGTCGTTCGATTTGGGCCAGTATAAAGGCGTTGATCCTTCCAAGACGGTAATTTTTGAAAATTATGGCGTAGTGCCGATTTATTGCGACATCCACCCCAAAATGATTGCTTATGCGGTGGTGCTTGAAAACAGTGCCTTCGCCATGACTGATAATGAGGGCGCCTTCCGGATAGACCGACTGCCGGCAGGCACTTACACCATCAACGCATGGCGGCCCAAAGCCAAGCGCGTCAACCGGCAAGTCGTCATACGGGCCGGGCAGGCCACTGAGGTGCACCTGGAATTGAAGGAGGTTGAAAGAATAGGATCGCACCGGCGCAAGGATGGTACGCGCTACCCTGATGAATTTGAGCGGGCGGGTCGAGGCGGCTATGACGGATAAATCCGGAATCTCACTCAATATTCTATAATATGCCGATGAGAGCCACACCTTTTAAGCTCCCCTTCCGATTTCACACCAAACTTTTCCTCGTTCTCGGAGGCATGGTTTGCCTGTCCACCTTGAGTGTTCTTTTTGTCCTTCAGAATACTACCGAAAATCGAATCCAAAGAAATATCAGGGAGAAGTTTCAGGGCAGCCGGGCGGCCTTCAGGCATCTTCAAGATCTCAGGCGGCAGTTCGCCGTCGATGCAATCAATCATCTCACCGACAGCAACGCGCAATTCAGATCGATTCTTTCGACGGCATCGGTAGGTGTCGATGAACTTGGGCTGGAAAATTCCGCAGGTGCCGGAGCACTGTTCAAAGACGCCAACCTGAGATTGAATTCTCTGCTGCCCTTTCTTTCCATGTACCGTGAATTCGACCTTTTCGTATTGACAAACGCAGACGGAATCTTGCTTTTCTCAAAAGCGTCATCGCAGCGATTCGGAGACGACATTCGCGATCTGCCTTTATTCGAACAGTTCGACCAAAACGCGGAGGCTGAAGACATTTGGTATTCCGGAGCATCGCAAGCGCATGCAATCGGTTTTTTAATTCCGGAACATACCGCAGGTGCGGCTTTTCATGTCATTGCAAAACCGGTGGAATTCAGAGACGATTTTCATGGCGTGGTCATTTGCGGAAAGCGCATGGACCGCGACACCCTTTCGGTTATCAAGGGTATCACCGGTACAGAGCTGGCCCTGTACACCAACCTAGGTGTGCAAGCCGCCACTTTATCGTCAACGCAGGCCCAAACGCTGAATACACATCTGAAAAAAGCAGATTTCAGACAGACTGCCGCCGTAAGTGAGGTGGGTCTTGGCAATGAGTTGTTTCTATCCATGCACTTTCCGATTCTGCCGGGCATTCATGAAGCGGCCGGCAATTTTGTCGTTCTCAAGTCCTATACCCGGGGAATCCAGTTTTTAACGCGACTGCGGACAACCTTTCTTATTGTCGGCGGCATCACTCTTGTTCTCGCCCTCGGCTTCAGCTTTCTATTGGCGAAAAGCATTACAAAGCCGGTAAAGCAATTGGCCCGGGCAGCGAAATCTATCGGTAGCGGCGATCTGGAGACGAAGGTCCACATACAAACCGGTGATGAGATTGAAAATCTCGGGCACGCCTTCAACGACATGGTAAACGGTTTGAGAGAGCGGGAATTCATTAAACGTACATTTGAACGCTACGTGTCACCAGCGGTGGCCGCCGAAATCATCAGGAATCCGGATATGCTGCGCCTCGGTGGCCGCAAAAAAAAGGTGACCATCTTTTTTACGGACATCGGTGGTTTTTCATCCATGTCCGAGAAACTCTCACCGGAGGAAGTGGTTACCCGCATCAACGAATATTTCCAGGGCATGAGTCAGGCCATTCTGGATTATGACGGCACCATCAATCAATTTCTGGGAGACGCCATCTTTGCATACTGGGGGGCACCGATTGATCAGGACGAACACGCCCTGCGTGCCTGCCGGGCAGCTTTGAGATGTCTGAAATTCCTGCGGGAGCTGGAAGGCAAGTGGATTGCAGAAGGCCTGCCCGCCAGGACCTATCGATTCGGCATTAACACGGGAGAAGTGGTTGTCGGCAACGTCGGCTCCTCATCGCGCCTGAAATACACGCTTATTGGGGACGATGTCAATCTGGCGAGCCGCCTGGAAGCAGCCAACAAATATTACGGGACCCAGATTTTCATTTCAGAAGAAACCTATTCACTCACCAAAACCCATCTGATTGCCAGGGAAATAGATATAATCCGGGTTGTAGGAAGATCGAAACCGGTAAAGGTTTATGAGCTCCTGGCAGAAAAAGGGAGCCTGGACCCGAATAAAGCCCGCGGCCTCCACCTTTTCGAGGCCGGCCTCAAGGCTTACCGCAGACGTGAATGGGGCACTGCAGCATCATGGTTTGAGCAGGTGCTTGAAATTATACCGCAAGACAGACCTTCACATGTGTATGTTCAGCGCTGCAGCGAGTATCGCAAATTGCCGCCCGCAGAGGACTGGGACGGCGTGCATGAACTAAGGACAAAATAGAAAAACCGGCGCTGCCCAAGCCGGACATGGCCCTGTCAGGATACGGTCCGGATTGCACCCGGGGCGCCGCAAATGCGATCACAATTGTTTTGCTTGAATAAATTATATATATTGATTATAGTTATCGGATACAATAAAATCAGCAACTTAAGCACTATTCAATGGCTATGAGGCTCCCGATGATCCGCCAAGTATGGTTGGGTTCCAATCCGGAGAGGCTCCGCCCGCAAATCAGAATTCACGCCCGAAATATGCGCATTGAAGCTGTAATCATACAACTGGAAGACACCCTGATCCAACCCGGTTTGCCGGACAAAAAGACCCTGGAGAAGGCGATCGGATGCCCGGCCGAGACAACGACGCTGGAATTTATCAGGGGATTGCCCCAAGGGGGACACAAAGCCCGGGCGTTAGCCGTCCTGGATCGTCATGAGCTTATGGCCGCCGAAAAAATCCGTCCGGCCCCCGGCACCAAAGCCGTCATCCGCTATTTTGAGCAAAAAAGCCTTCCTTGGGCGATCGTCAGCACCGGCAGTCGGGCCTTTGCTCGAAAAATGCTGGACATGCTGCCCTTGGCGGCTCCATCAGAAGCCGACATCATCGTCGGCCGGGAGGACCTTCTGGCGGCCGGTCCGGATGATGATCCCATACAACTGGCGGCTGAAAAAATGGGTTTGTCCCTCGACCGGGTTCTGGCCGTAGCGGCCAACCCCGCGTTTGTGGAAAGGGCGCATGCAAAGGGGGCCACAACCGTGGCGATCGGCCCAGCGGCTGCGGCTGCAACTAACGGGGCCGCAGAAAACATCCATATTTCCCATCTAGAGCAACTAATCCAGATCGTACGACTGGGTATCCCCCTGCCCGCCGGCAAGCTGCCCAACGATCTTTTACGCGAGTTTTTAAATCAGTTCATTTTCGAAGATCCCTCAATCATTATTAATCCGGGTGTCGGCGAGGATACTGCGGCAGTGGACGTAGATCCCGAGGAGGTTCTCGTACTTAAATCCGACCCGATAACATTTGCCACGGACTGCATCGGTCAATATGCCGTACTAATCAACGCCAATGACATTGCCACCTCGGGGGCCAAACCCAGATGGCTGCTGACCACCCTGCTGTTTCCACCGGGGGTGACCCCGTCGGAAATAAGCCGGGTCATCGACGAGCTGAAGGTTTTTTGCGACAAATGGGATATCACCCTGTGCGGCGGCCATACCGAAATTACAGATGCCGTCAACCGGCCGGTGGTCACCGGAATGATGGCCGGGACCGTCACCCGCAGCCGTTTGATCGACAAACGCAGGATGGCCCCCGGCGACCGGGTGCTGATGACCAAGGGGGTGGCGGTGGAAGGTACGGCGATAATCGCCCGGGAATTCGGCGATCGCCTGAAAAGCCTGGGAATGAAAGCGTCACAAATCAAGATCGGCCGCCGGTTTCTATCCCAAATCAGCATTTTGACCGAAGCCCGGATCGCGGCGGATTCTGAAGCAACCAGCGCCATGCACGATGTCACCGAAGGCGGGCTGGCCACCGCGTTAGAGGAACTCAGCATCGCCGGCGGCCATCAAATCAAAATCAACATGGATGCCATCCCGGTTTTTGATCAAACCCGCAGCATATGCCAGCTTCTGGGCATTGAACCGCTCGGACTGATCGGTTCGGGCAGCCTGCTGATTTGCTGCCGGGAGTCGGCCTGCGAGGATCTGGAGGCCGCCATAAACAGGGCGGGCATCGAAGTGACCTGCATCGGTGAGGTGTGCCAGCCAGGCCAGGGCATACGGGCTGAAAAAAACCAGCGACCGGCGCCCTGGCCCCGGTTTGAAACCGACGAGATCACCAAGCTCTATTGATCCCGTGCAGGAGTTTTTGTAGCAGTATATGGGTAATAAAACTGAGGCAAGAAATCCATTATACTCGTTTTGAGGTTTCAGGTGTCGGGTTTGAGGTTTCAGGGAATGGCCGAACTAATGAAGACCGAATAGGAAAATGAAATATGGGAGTGGATGCAACTCAGCGGAGCAGTCAGTACCGACGCCAGGTTTTAGTCTCCAGTTCCTTTTTCCTGACACCTGACACCTGACACCTGATAATGACGAGATCGGGATTTATGACTCCGGCCGTATAAACCGCATAATAGGCGGATGAAAGTTGACTGGACCTATCCTTTCTTCACCCCCCGGCTAAAAATTTCAAAGGCGAGCTCGAGGGTCTCTTTGAGGTAGTCTTTTTGTTCGTCGATGAGCTTTTTGCTGGTCAACCAGAGAACGACCCCGGAAAACATGGCCCAGAAGGTGTCGGCCAGGGCCGTCGGGTGCCGGTCGAAAAACAAGCCCTGCTCAACCCCCTTTTCAAAAATCCTGGCGATCGAGCCCAGTGACTTGCGGGAGAGGTTTTTGATTTCTTCCATCAGTTGTGGGGACAAATTCTTCAGGGTTTCACTGGATTGCAGGTGAAACATGTTGATGATGATCAGGGGATCGAACTCATATACATCGTACATGGCATCCATGAGCGCCTGCAATTTCTCTTCGGGATCGGCCTCTTTGTCGTCATTGACGTGTTCAACCCGGATCAGCAGATACTGCAGTATGCGCAGGGAAAGCGAGGCGTAGAGTTCCTCCTTATTTTTAAAATACAGGTATAGGGTGCCGGGACTGAGTTCCGCTTCCTGGGCGATGTCCTCCATCGTGGCCTTGTTGAAGCCTTTGTCTGAAAATACCCGTTTGGCGGCAACCATGATCTGTTGACGCCGCCGTTCTTTTTCCCTCTCTTTGCGCTCTTGGATTCCCATATGCTCAATCTCCTGAATAAGATTTAGTTATCGCATTACCTTATATTTTATTTTGTTTATTTTTTCAAGAGAAATATTCAGTTTTTGATGCAACCTAGAATTAAATTATAAGACTCGACCGCAGTATAATATACTTTCTAAAATTTGGGTGTCAAGGCGATCTCAGAGGTGGGAAATAGAATGCGGAAGGGGGAATTGGGAAGGGGGAATGCGGAAGGGGGAATGCGGAAGGGGGAAAGGAGAATTGCGCGAACTTTTGAAGTTGGCAGACGCTAGCGATAAAGGGAAACTATCAAATCCGACATGTGCTGGCTTTTCGGCCCTTCGTATATCGCGGCCGATCCGCCCAATTCCGCGTTCCGCATTCCCACTTCCTAATTCTGCCATCTGTCTTCGGTCATCTGTCGTCCGTCTTCTGTCATCTGTCTTCCGTCTTCGGTCAACCGATGGCAACCTGCAGCAATTCCTTTCTGGCGCTGACATTTTGTATCGTCACCTGAATAAGATCTTCCGGCTTCAGCACAAAGCCGCTGGAAATCGGCAGATCGCACTCAGTCATGTAGGACGACAGCAGAATCTGGTAGTCGTTTCGCCGTTTGGTCAAAACGATGGCTTCTTCTTTACGGCCGATGTGCTGCTCGAGATATTTCAAAAGCCAGTAGCGTTGTCGACCGAATTGAATCCGTCCCACATTTCCCATGGGCAGCTCGAGCTGGTGAATTATGCGGTCGATTTCATCGGACGTATAGGGCTGCTCCAGGCCAAGCAGTGATCTTAGCTGCCGTTGGGTGACAAGGTCAAAATATTTGCGGATGGGTGAGGTGGCGGTCACATAGGCATCCAGTCCGAGGCCGGAGTGCTTTTCCGGTTGGTTGCCAAGTACGAAACGGCTTAAATATCTGCGCTGCATCCAGTTTTGAAAAAGTGTCCCGCCGTCTCCCTTGTAAAGGCGTTCCCGTGCAGGCGGCTGTGATCTGAAGATACCCGGCATCTTGTTTTCGGCCAGATACCTGGCCATCAACCAGTTGGCCATGATCATTATCTCGGAAACCAGCATCCGGCCGGGACTCTCTCGATTGATGCGGTTGACGGCAATGGTGCGGTCGTCGGCCAGCCAGACATTAATTTCCGGTACGGTAATCTGCACGGCCCCTGCATCAAGTCTTTTGTGGTAGAATTTTACTGCGATTTCCCGCAGAACGGAGAGATCCGGGTTTTGATCCGCCACCAGGTTAACATCGTAATAGGTCAACTGCTGCGCCACTTTTATCAGACTGGGCATAATCTCATAGTCGATGATCTCGAGTGACGGGCTGAGATTTACCATGGTACTGATGGCAGGCCGTATTTGACCGGCTTTCAGACTGCAGACGCCTTCGGCAAAGCTATCCGGCAGCATCGAAATCTTCCGGTCGGGCATGTAGATGGAACTTCCCCTGGCCAGCGCTTCCTGATCTATCAGATCCCCTTTGTGAACAAAATGCCCGACATCGACGATATGAATGCCGAGGCGAAATTGATCCCCGACTTTCTCGATGCTCAATGCATCGTCGAAGTCGAGCGTCGCCTGCCCGTCGATCGTCATCAGTGCAAGGGAGGTCAAGTCTTTGCGCATACCGTTAGCCGCATGTCCCTGATAGGCGGCGGCAATTCGGCGGGCCGTGTTCTGGAGTTCAATTGAGAATTCAGTGGGAGTGTCATAGCGCAGCAGGTCGATATTTTCATCCTCGTCGAATACCCCGAGCTTGACCAGCAGGGGGAACAATCCGGTGTCCTTGTCCAGATTTGCTCTGTTTATCATGGCTTTGCCCAGGGCATGATCCTTGCTGTCTTTTCCAAATAGATATTCGGATTTCAGGATCTGGGCAAATTCAGCGACCTCGGCCGGACTCACATCCTCCGGCGGGAGCGTGTCGTTCATCAGACTCACCAACCAGTCCCCGCCGAGGTCGATTATCCGTTCACGACGGGCCTGCTCCCGCCGCTGGGCTATGAGACGCTCGACCTGCTCTTCGGTGTGGGGGAAAAACCGATCCGGATTGAATTTAAAATAAAGTCTGTCATCGAAAAATGCCCGAATAACAGCAGATTCATGATCACCGCTGGGATTGTCCGGAAAGCAGAACTCGGTCATGGTCGGCAGGTCAATCCAGTCCTGTTCGGTATTCAGTACCTCCCACAGATATTTGATATCCACCCGGACAAGTAGCTTTTTGCGTTTGGCCGCCACCCCCTTGAGGGCATCGACCATTTTATCCCGGCCCATCGATAGATCGAGGCGCACCTTGCCTTTGTGCGACAGCCGGCTGGCGGCAAGATTGACCTCGCGGTTGTTCTCGGTCAACAGCCGCAAACGGGAACTTTTCACTTCCAGAATGACCGCACACATGATCTTTTGCCGGTCGATGAATTCAACGATGCTTCCTGATTCCATAGGGGTTACAATAACAATCGGCCATTATAAAGTCAATGTGCGGGGTGCGGGTTGCGGGGTGCGGGGTTCGGG
>Ga0209052_1000067_pt1 | contig 55440 bp, 49 predicted proteins | sample WorMetHEROISLAND_2_FD_187409 | JGI IMG/M metagenome (GOLD analysis project Ga0209052, IMG submission 187409) | Marine gutless worms symbiont microbial communities from Max Planck institute for Marine Microbiology, Germany - Olavius sp. 4 HERON... | ecosystem: Host-associated > Annelida >...
GTCGCGGATGAACCTTAAGACTCATCGTGCCGCTCGCATCAAGGAAAGCTTGCGCGATATCTTCCAAACCGCTCACAGTGCTGAGGAGGCCGAACCTCTGCTCAACAAGTGGTACAGTTGGGCAAGGCGCTGCCGACTCGAACCTATGAAGCAGATTGCGGCGACCATCAAAATCCATCGGCAGGGAATTCTCAATGCCTTCGACTCAAAGTTTACCAATAACCACTTGACACGACTGGTTTTTCCCACTTGCCCACACAGGACGTAAAAGACCCAACCTCCTTCAGCCCCACCCATGCCTCAATCGAGCGGAAAAGCCCCTCGATCCCTCGTTATGAACGCCTAAACCGGACGGCAAGCAGGAACCCATAGGATGTGGTGAGCGCGGATCAAACACTCAGGACAGCACGGACCCAGATCGCGAACCGCATCGACGGACGGGGCAGGCAGCAAACCGCATCTTTGGACTTGATTGATTGACCACGGCACACTCTCGGGCCACACCGAAAAGGGGGTGGTTGACTTTAACTGGTAGAAGGTGGGTTGGGCCGCTGTGCGGCCCGGTAGACCTGGGCTCTCAACCACTCAATCAGTTAAAATTTACCACTACCGATTCGGTTTTCTTTGTAACTGACGGGCAAAGTCAACGCGCCGTTGAGCGGCATCGGTCCCGTTACCGTATCCCGTCGTCTTGCGGGTGCGGTGGCGGTTCGATTGCGCAGGCGACCTCCCGTCCCGGCCCAGGATGACACTGGGCGCGATAGAGCACGAAGCCGGTGCGGCCGGTCCGGCACCTCGCCTCCCGCAATAGCCGCAGGGAGATCGAATCGCGGTCCTCCCCGATAGCCTTTTCGAGGCTCGGGTAGGCCTGCTCATAATAGAGGGCGTCCAGCTCGACGAACAGGATCGCTTCCGTGTCTGCGCCGGGGTCCAGCGCTAGCGTCAGCCGCAGCTCCTAACCGGGCTCCAGCCGGATATCCGATCCCTCCGTCCAGCCCACGCCCGGGTCCCAGTGCAGGCGGCGCTGGATGACATGCACCAACCCAGCGCCCGCCGGGTTGCCGCTACGCAGGATCACCCAAATGCGGGGGGGTGGCATAGGTGGGCAGCGCATGACCGACCCCCAGGTTACACGCCCGCACCGCGATCCCCGCCTGCCCGCGCCGGACCTTCACCCACAGTGCCTTACGACTCACCTCCGGATCATGGATGCCCCTGAATGCGTGGCTGCCGGCGGGCATGTGGATCCCGACAGTCGACGCCCGCGGGCGCATAGGAAGAGGCGCGCCATTTTTGCTCCGTGTTCTCCAACAGCTTGCCCGCTACCCGTTTCCCCAGCCCGGAAAAAGGCAGGGCTGCCACTCGACCGTGGGACGTGATCGGCTTAGAGTCGGGGCCATGGCGGCGATGGCGGCGGACATGGCGGGCCACGCAATCAACCCCGCTCGGCGACCGCACCTGGCCTGCGTCGACGTCCAGAAACCTGGCCTGCTGCTCGCTCGTCGGGGCGTGACAATTCAGGCAGGAGACTTGGACCTCCCAGTCGAACGCCGGGAGCTTCCCAACACGCCCTCGCAGGTGGAGTGGGCATGTAGCGAGGGCGACCACTCGCGGAGCTGCTCGGGGTGACACACGCCACAGGCCATCGGGGAAAGGTCTTGGGTCGGCTCCACATAGTCGGCTGGGGCCGCCCCCTGGGGAGGGACCGGGAGCCTCTCGTATTCATCGGACCCCGCCGCAGCGGCGGCCAGGGCGACCCCGAAAGCCAAGCCCGCGAGCCCCCGACTCACGGGCCGGGACGCGTTTCGGCGAGGATCTGCCCCCTGAGGTCCCGCTTGAGGATCTTCCCCATCCCGGACAAGGGCAGCGCCTCCAGGATCCGGGCCTGTTTGGGCACCTTGTAGGCGGCGAGGTGCTCGCGCAGAAAGGCGATAAACTCATCCTCAGTAGCCGTCGCCCCAGGTTTCAGGGTAACGCAGGCCACCCCCACCTCACCCCAGCGCGGGTCCGGGACCCCGACGACAGCGCACTGAAAGACGGCCGGATGCCGACAGAGCATCCCCTCGATCTCGGCCGGGTAGACATTTTCACCCCCCGAGATGTACATGTCCTTTTTACGGTCGGTGACGAAGAAATACCCCTCCTCGTCCCGGTAGACCAGGTCGCCGGTGTGGAACCAGCCGTCCGCGTCCAGGGCTCGGGCGTTCTCCTCGGGATCGGCAAAGTAACCGGAGAAGCGGCTGGGACCCTTCACCACCAGTTCGCCGACGGCGCCAGGGCCCAACAGGTGGTTGGCGTCGTCCATCACCTGGGCATCGATGAAGTAGTTGGGGCGCCCGATACTGCCCGCCTTGCGCCTTGCATCCTCCGCGGACAACGCGAACAGGCCGGGGCCGAACTCGGTCATGCCGAAGCCCTGCTTGAACCGAACCCCCTTCTGCCCGTCATACTGTTCGATCAGGGGCACCGGCAAGGGGGCGCCCCCGCTGGTGCAGAACCGCAGGCTGCCAAGATCCACCGTCGCCCAGTTCGGGGCCTGAGTCAACCCCTGGTACATGGTGGGCACGCCGGCGAAGACCGTGACCCGCTCCTGCTCGATAAGGTCGAGCACCTGGACCGGGTCGAACCGGTGCGTGAGCACACTGGTGTTGCCCAGGATGATCTGAGAGGAGAGATAGGCGAACAGGCCCCCGGCGTGGAACAGGGGGAACACGCACAGATAGATGTCATCATGGCGCAGATCGTGAATCACGGTGTTGAGTACATTCCACGCGATCATCCGATGACTGATCATGGCGCCCTTCGGGAGTCCGGTGGTGCCCCCGGTGAACAGCAGACAGGCGGTGTCCTCCATATCCAGGGAGTCGCAGGTGATCGCCGCCGGTACTGCCCGGTCCAGCACTTCTTGGAGCGAACGACTGCCGGGGATGCCGGAGCCCTCGCAGTGCAGATAATGGCCGATGGGTTGGGGCCGGTCGGTCGCGTTCCGCCGCAAAAATTCTGCGGCCTCTCGAAAGTCGTCGGAATAGAGTAGGACCTTAGGCCCGGTCCGCTCGATCAGGGCCGCGATCTCCCTGGCGTGCAGGCGCCAGTTGAAGGCGGTATGGATGGCCCCTAGCTTGCCGCAAGCGAAGAAGGCATCCAGGTGCTCCACCCCGTCCCGGGCCAGGATGGCAACCCGATCCCCTTTGCCGACGCCGGCGACCTCCCGCAACCAACCCGCCAGCCGGTTGGCCCGCTCGTCGAGTGCCCGGTAGCTGAGCCGCGGGACGGGCTCCTTACCAGCATCGATGATCGCGATCCGATCGGGAGAATAAAGCGCGCGCCGGCCCAGATAGTCACCGATATACATAAAAAATGCTCCGAATTCGGCTGCCTAAGAGGCCAAACGATGATACTGACTACCGGCCGTCAACGACCAGTCGCTGGCTTCCGGTCCTGAGATCTGTTCGGCATTATTCAGTTTGGCTCAAGCAGGCGTCTATTTTAACTACGAATCACACGCATCGACGCGAATATTCCCCTGGGCGCAAACAATCCGATTCGTGCGGATCCTCGGGATTCGTGGTTTTTTCTTGGCTTCTGGTTCCCACGCCTCGGCATCACTCAATTAAGGTTGGATTGAACACGGGAAAAGATATCCGATCCCTTCAATGGTATTGACCGGTACCGGGCCGAGATTGCCGCCGCACTCCAAAATCCGCAGGCGCATGGCGGCCGCGTTTTGTGGCTTCACGCGACAATTTAAGCCAAGATACTTCGCCATGGAAATTTCCGTATCCGATAAAGCTTGCCTCGAATTTTTTCGAGACCTTCGGCATTGTCGGCGCGGTGGCCGTCCCTTTTGTCCTGGCCTGGATCTGAATCAATTGGCAGACCTTCTTTCCCGAAGCCAGTGCCTCGGACGAACAAAAAGCAAGGTTAGCCAACGATCTGAAACACCGCCGGGGATGGATCGCGAACCGCAGCTTCGAGCAACGCTATCTCCATCTGCTCAACGGACTACTCGGCGGTATCACGCGGCACCTGACTCACGGCGTCAGAAATCTCGCCTGTTCCTGCAACACCGCCACCTGGCCGGTGCGCTGGTTCGGCCTGAATCCCTTCACCGAGGGTAGCTATTTATATTTGCCTGCGGCTAGCTCTGCTCTATCCGATTTTGAGCCTGTTGGCCATCTGGCTACTGGGCGGAGAAGGTTCATTGGCCGATATAACCCTGCTCCCAGCCACTGAATCCGATTGGCAGCGAGTATTGGCGGCAGGCCTGCTGGGCGGGGTCAGTTTTCTTCTCGTCAGGCACTTTCGTAGCCAAGGCTAGCGGCGCTTGATTTACCTATTGGCCGCTTTCGCTTTTACTTTTACTGTCGTCAGCGCCGTTGCTGTCGCTATCGTTAGCGCTATCACTGGTGCTCTCATTGTTGCTGTCGCTTTCGAGTGTATCCGCGACCTACTGCACTCCAAATGCTCGACGCCCTTTACTGGCTCAGGTTCAATCTCTTTAACGCCGCTCTCGATTGGCTCTCGCTGGGCTTTACCCGCAAGCCTGCTCTGTGCCATCGAACGTCGTCATCACACGGGCCTGGTCGCCCTAGGCTTTGCCAGCTTCGATATTCTGCTGGCATTGGTGTTTCTCTTCCTCATCGCCAGTCTGACCACCCTCCTCCTGTCCCTGCTCAACCTCGCCACCACCGCCTGGGGCGGCTTGCCGCTGCTGGATCTGCAATCTTTGCTCAATGGTCTGGCGCAGGAGCCGGAAGCGCTGGAGTTTGCTTGGGTCCACTTCATGATGCTCTCCACCCTGATCCCGACCTTGATCCACTTCCTGGTGGCGGGATTCGCGGCGGTGCTACTCTTGCCCGAGACCTGGCGCGACTAGATTCTACATGGCTGAGAGGAACACGAGGACGCCCGTATCGTGGCTTCCGTTTGGGTCTCCCTCGCCCCTCTGCTGGCCCTCCTCGGGCCCAGCCTGCTGCTGTGGGGCCTGTAGCTGCTCACCGCCTGGGGGCGGTATCATCGGCCAATCCCTGCTCACCTAGGTGCACGGGATCGCCTTGGCGGTGGACCCCTCCACTACCGCGCCCTTGCCTTGATTCGACCCGCTATGAGCCAGCCAGCCAAGTAGGATGGGCAGAGCAAGCACCCGGCAAAACCTGCCCATCGGCTTGATGGGCAGGCGTCGTCTGATTTGTCTCCCGAAAGAGGCCGCGGTAAAGTCCGGCGCAACGACCCACGCTTGAAGCCAGTTGGATGGATAGGCCCCGCTTTGCCCATCCTACGGGCCGAAGTCAACAGCTCCTAGCCGTGCCGTTCGCCGGGCGTCTCGTGCCTCGCCTCGGCGAGTGCTTCGAGGCTTGCGAGCAGTGCTTCCAGGGTATCGAGTGCCCCGCCCATCAACAGGCGCACCTGCTTTGCGCTCAGCCCTCGGGCGGTGGTTTTGCGGTTGTCCGAGACCACCTTGAGCACCTGTACCAGCTCGGTACTGGTGTACCGGCAGGCGGTAGGAAAAAAACCGCTCACTTCCATGTCGAGCAGGCCCTGGTGCCGATAATGCAAATCCGGCCGGTCCAAGGTCAACAGGTCGTCTGCAGGGCAGAGCCGGTCCCGCGGGAGGATCGGGCGCCAGGTCTGACCCGATTCTGCGTCCATTATGCTGCGCGCGAGCAGCACCTCGCCGATCTGCCGCTCGGCGTGGCCCGCGACGCCGAAATTTACCCAAATCGCTGTTCGCGGGCAATTGCCCAGGATAGCGAGGAAATCGGTCCCCGCAGCCGCTGCGGACTTGCCCGGACCTGTGACGACCAGGGCGATCCGTCCGCGCCGATAAAGGGGGAAAGAAAGGAGGAAATCAAGGTCCGGCTGCATGCGCGCCAGGCCAAACCGGAAAATCACCGGTTTGGCTTCGGCCGGGAGGGCGACGACGAGATTGATCACGAAGGCGGCACGCGGAAGACACCGGGCGACGATTTTACGGTTCATTCAGTCGCTAGCTACCAATCACCATGAGGAGGGTGTCGCAAAAGGCATCGATCTTCACCCTTTGATCTCCTCTCCCCAACCCCTCTCCCGCCGGGAGAGGGCCTTTTGCGATACCCTCCGGAAATGTTGGTGGGCACAGCCCACCCTCCCCTGCCGGTAGCCGGAAACAGTTTATACGCCTCGCGCTGTCCCCGGCGCGCACCGGGGGACAGCATGTCAGGAGTTGCCCGGATCGACCAATATTCGCCCGTGGGTCTTACCTGCCAGCATGGCCTCGAAGACGCCGGGGAGTCCCTCCAGGCCGACGGTGGTGGTCAGGATCCGTTCCAGGTGCGGTGGCCGCCAGTCCGTCGCCAGCAGGGTCCAGAGCCGGGTGCGTAGCGGATAGGGCACATGGACGGAATTGATGCCCAGCAGGCTTGCCCCGCGCAGGATCCAGGGCATGACGGTGGTATTGAACTCGGAGCCGCCGGCCAATCCGATGCTCGCGATATTGCCCTCGGGCTTGATGGTGCGTGTGATCCGGGCCAGCATCTCGCCGCCCACGGTGTCTAGGGCGCCGCCCCACAGGGCCTTCTCCAGGGGACGCTTCCCGTCCGGCAGCCCGTCGCGTCCGAGGATCCGCGCCGCGCCCAGCTCCCGCAGCCAGCCATACAACTCCTGCTTGCCGGATACGGCTACCGGCTCATAGCCCAAGTGCCGGAGGATATCGACAGCAATCGCGCCGACCCCTCCGGTGGCGCCGGTAACCAGGACCGGGCCCAGGTCGGGTCGCTGGTCATTGGCCTGCATGCGGTGGATCGCCAGGGCGGCGGTGAAGCCAGCGCTCCCCAGGATCATGGCGTTGCGCGGGTCCAGGCCCGGAGGCATGGGAACCACCCAGTCGCCGGGGATCTCCAGGTACTCCGCGTATCCTCCGTCGTGGTCGAAGCTGAGGCCATACCCGGTCACCAGCACCGGGTCACCCGGCGTGAGGCGCCCGTCGGCAGAGGCCTCGACGTTGCCCGCCGCGTCGACGCCACCCACCAGGGGAAAGGTCGCGAGGATCTTGCCCCGGCCGGTACCGGCTAGGGCATCCTTGTAGTTAACGCTGGAGTAGGCGACCCGGATCAGCACCCGGCCCGGGCCGGGTGCGGGGACCGGAAGTGCCTCGATCCTGGCCTGATGGCCGTTGTCGTCGTGATGGATGCGGAAGGCCTTGTAGGTAGTCATATTCAGAATACTATGTTCTGCTAAGGAAGAAAGGTAGGGTCTAGATAACGTTAGCACTGTAACCGCATGCATAATGTCATGTTATGCAAGGAAAAAACAGGTATTTTAGGCATTCACACCTTTTCGGAAGCTAACTTCAGACGGATTGAACCCTATTTTGCGTACGATTTACCGGCTTCGAAAATCGCCGAGCTGAGTGATGTAAGCCGCCTGATGACCAATCAGCTGTTATTCAAACTACGAACCTGAATCGCTCAGCTTTGTGACGCCTCATCGCCCTTCTCCGGCGGGGTTGAAGTCGATGACTCCTGTTTCGGCGGGTGCCGTGTTCGTTCGTGGGAAGAAAGGACGCGGGGCCAGGGGTAAAACGATTGTCTTCGGGATTCTGGAACGTCACGGGAAAGTCTACACGGAAATCGTCTCGAATGCCGCCAAGAAGCCGCTACAGGCTGCAATCCAGGGCCAGGTGGACCTTAACCGCATCATCCACTCGGACGGCTAGAGGGGCTACGATGGGCTGGTGGATAGGGGATACAAAAAGCATTTCCGCGTAAATCCATGGTCAGCATGAATTTGCCCATGGTAATTGCCCTATCAATAGCATTGAATCATTCTGATCATATGCTAAACGATCGAGAGGAAAACTCATATGATAGAACACTTAATCTCTGATGAGAGAAAATCCTCTCTTAAAGTTATCTAGACCCCCTCATGTGGTGGTCTTTAACTGGTATTAAGGTAGATTGAGTTGCTGTGCAGCCCGGCAGATATGGGATGTCAACTACGCCATCAGTTAAAAATTTCCGCCACCAAAATTCGAATGTGGGATTGTTTTCGACCACCCTCTCCCTTTAAGCTCCCTCGCCGGGCTTAGGGTAGGCTCTCTCCTAATCCAGAGAGAGAGGATTTTGCGCACACTGTGCAAAAACTCACGCCTCGTTAGTCCGAGGCGAAGCCTCACTAAGGTTTCTTGACGAGCCTGCATCTTTAACACATGAGTCAAATTTTGTGTGCACTATCGACGAACCACTAATTGACACGAATCAACACGAATCTTGCGGTTCACTACGCCTTCCAACCTCTCACGATTCGTGTCCATTCGTGGTTTATAGGATTCCTTAGATTAGCTCTATCTCGATGCCATCCCTGGTGCCTGGATTTCGGTATCCCAGCCGGAATGACGAGCCCGTAGGTTGACGAGCCCGTAGGTTGGGGTGAAGCCAGGGACGGGCGAACCCCAATGGGCGAACTCGATTCCCTAGCCAGGAGCGGAAGGTTGACCGGTTATTCCGCCGGGAGTTTACCGATCCGCGCCCGCCATTCCGCCGGACCCGTCTTGTGCACCGATTCGCCCCGGGAGTCGACGGCGACGGTCACCGGCATGTCCCGGATCTCGAACTCGCGGATCGCCTCCATTCCCAGGTCATCGAAGGCGATCATGCGCGAGCCCTTGATCGCCTTGGCCACCAGATAGGCGGCCCCACCCACGGCCATCAGGTAGACCACCTGGTGTTTCCTGATGGCCTCGATGGCAACGGGCCCGCGCTCGGCCTTGCCTACCATACCGATGAGCCCGGTCTCGGCGAGCATCCGCTCGGTGAATTTATCCATGCGCGTGGCTGTAGTGGGACCGGCGGGGCCGACGATCTCGTCCCGCACCGGGTCCACAGGGCCCACATAGTAGATGAAGCGATTGGTGAAATCGACGCCTTCGGGGAGAGCTTCCCCCCGGGCCAGCATATCGACGATGCGCTTGTGGGCCGCGTCGCGTCCGGTGAGTAGCTTACCGGAAAGCAGGATGCGGTCGCCGGGCTTCCAGGCGGCGATCTCTTCCCGCGTGATCCGGTCCAGATCAACCCGCCGGGCGTCCGGACCGGCCTCCCAGGTAACGTCCGGCCAATCCTCCGGCCGTGGGGGCTCGAGCCTGGCCGGTCCGCTGCCGTCCAGGGTGAAATCCAGGTGGCGCGTGGCGGCGCAGTTGGGGATGATGGCCACCGGCAGCGAGGCGGCGTGGGTAGGGTAATCCCTGATCTTGATGTCCAGGATCGTGGTCAGGCCCCCGAGCCCTTGGGCGCCTATGCCGAGGGCATTGACCTTTTCGAATAGCTCTAGGCGCAGCTCTTCGATGGGGTTCGCGGGACCCCGGGCCTTGAGCTCATGGATGTCGATATGCTCCATCAGGGCTTCTTTGGCTAACAGCATGGCCTTCTCCGCGGAGCCGCCGATGCCCATGCCCAGCATCCCCGGCGGACACCAGCCGGCGCCCATCGTGGGGACCACCTTGAGCACCCAGTCCACCAGGCTGTCGCTGGGATTCAGGATGGTGAACTTGGCCTTGTTCTCCGAGCCGCCGCCCTTGGCCGCCAGCCGCACTTCTACCCGATTCCCCGGCACCAGCCCCGTATGGACCACCGCGGGAGTGTTGTCGCGGGTGTTCTTACGTTCCCCGATGGGCGGCGAGACGACCGACGCCCGCAACACGTTATCCGGGTGGGCGTAGGCCCGGCGCACGCCTTCATCCACCATCTCCTGGATGCCCAGCTCCGCCTCCCAGCGAACGTCCATGCCGACCCGGAGGAAGACCACCGCCATCCCGGTATCCTGACAGATGGGACGCCGGTCTTCGGCACACATCCTGGAGTTGACCAGGATCTGGGCCATAGCGTCCTTCGCCGCGGGGGATTCCTCGGTCTCGTAGGCCGCGGCCAGGGCGCGGATATAGTCTTGCGGGTGGTAGTGGGAGATGTACTGAAAGCCGTCAGCGATGCTCTGGATCAGGTCTTCTTGGCGAATCGTGGTCATGGTCGGAATCTGCCCTTCTTGTCAATGGAGTACTACAGTAACCCTTTAATTATAGCCGAGCAGGGTGGATGCGTAGCAGCCTGCCCGCGAATCTGGCCCTGACGGATCGCGCGGTAATAGCTCAGTTTGAATTTTCCTGATTCCGTTTTTTGTACAGCCTACACAGCCTACGCTTCTTCGGTAGCTCTTCCGGAACCAGAGCAAGCACTTCAATTCTAGCGGCAGTGGGTAAATTCCTGACTGATAGCGTGATGGAAAGTCCAGGTCTACCGGGCTGCGTAGCGACCCAATCTACCTTCCGCTAGTTAAATACCACCACTACCCTTCTATCGACCACACGTGATCTGAAACGCCCGCTTCCATGGCAAGTGTTACACGGAGCGTCTGGTGAATACGACAGAAGTCGTAGTACATGAAGTGCAGGCATGATTGCATGCATGTGATTCTCGATTTTCTTGCTGAAGGCATTGGTCAGCCGGGTAAATTGCTTGATGTTGGTCCGCATAGTGAGATTCTGACGCTCCACGTAGCTGGTTGAAATGTGGTCCCCGTCAGGATTGCCAGAAACAACCCGTACTTCGCTGCCCATGCATTCAGCGGGGCTGTACCGAATCTCGCCATCCTTACAGTTTTAGGACTTGCCGTAAATTTTGGGACCTATATACACAACTAGCCAGAACTAAAATTCTGCCAATGAAAATCGATAAGCCCGAAACCATCAGCCTCTCCCAGTTCTTTAAGCGATTTCCCGATGAGGAGACTGCCCGTCTTTACTGCGAGCAGAAACGCTGGTCAAGCGGGATTATCTGCCTTCACTGCGGTTCGCATCAGATTTCTGAGTGCAAAGGCCATCGGCCGATGGCCTGCCCTGCCGGGACTGTCGGAAGCATTTTTCAGTGCGTACCGGCACGGTACTAGCAGAGTCCAAAGCGCCGTTGCAAACCTGGCTGATGGCAATCTATATGCTGACCACAGCCCGCAAGGGTATTCCCTCTCCTCAACTGGCAAGAGAGCTCGGCGTTACCCAACAGACCGCGTGGTTTCTTGCTCACCGGATTCGGGAGACGTGGCTTGCGCAGTCGAATGCGACCGGCATGGGACCAATTGTGGAAGTGGATGAAACCTACATCGGCGGCAAGGAGAAGAACAAGCATAGTGACAAGAAAGCTTATGCTGGACGTGGCCCTATCGGGAAGCAAATAGTCGTCGGAGTGGTGGAGCGCGAAGGCCGAGTTTCAGCGAGTCCTGTGAGGGCCGCCAGTTCCGCTACGCTACAGGATTTTAGCGTCAATCGCACGCAGCCCGGCGCTCCTGTTTGCACCAACTCGTTCAAAGCCTACGGCGGGCTGGAAGGTTACAATCATGAGGTCGTGAATCATAGTGCTAAGGAGTTCGTTCGTGGGATAGCCCACACTAATGGAATCGAGAGCTTTTGGGCCTTACTGAGGCGTGGGTACTACGGCATCTATCACTACATGAGCACGAAGCACCTGCATCGGTACATCAACGAGTTCTCTTTCCGTCATGATACCGCCAAGGTGGACATCATGCAGTTTATCGCTATGACGGTTGCCAGGATGAAAGATCGCAGGCTTACCTATAAGGAGTTGATCAATGTCACGCAAACCTGTGAGCCGATCAATGCGGACTTCGACGAAGTGGCAAGGGCCATGGCTTCTCCCAAGAAACCTGAGATTACTGAATCGAGGAAGCCTGAGAAAAAGCGTGTACAGAAAAAGCCTGATTTTCCTCCATCGCCTTTCCGAAGTATGCAGGTGAATTGCACCTTGGCGATTCCGTAATTGAGCTATGTTCTCGATACCTAAAAAGCGCGTTATCAGCCTTCGTGCGACCGTAAAATCCATTGCATAAACAGATCCAGGAGCCTGGATGAATATATTGGCGTACAGGCCCTAAAACCCTTTATAAAAATTATTCCTGGGAGAAACTATCGAACTTCACATCCCAGGTACACAACTAAAAGGGTGCGGAATCCTAGCAGAGAGATTTCTTGACATCTGCCAAGCCTATGTATCAGCCTTATCGGCAAACAAACTAACTACTGACAGGCAACGCGAAATTGCCATCCGTTACAGCATTCTTTCAGCGTCTTGTGCAAAAGTCGGGCTTATCGCCCTTATCGACGAAGCGACCGGATATCAATACGAAAGAGAAACCGATGCTCTGCAAATAAATTACGCACCTTCATTGCCGCCGAACTTCGCGAGTGGGAGAAAACGTTCCCCGATGAGCTGTGGGAGGGATTTGGGCGCCTTACAAACTGGTAAGGCCCACTACACTATCGTCCTAAATGGTGGGGAAAGATGGTTCTTGAGCTTATATTAACGCTCTAGATTCTAATGTTGCGAACTACTTGAAAGATACAAAGCCACCTCCGCATCATAAACAAAATACCATCAATGGCTTACTGAAAACTTTGGGTTAAAGGCTTTAGTTACACACATACATCAAGTTATTGGTATCGCAAAAACATATTCTTCTATGTTGGAACTTAAGAGAGAAGGTGGCTCACTTTTACCGAAAAAAGCCAATGCAGCTTGCAATGCATATCCCTAAAAAAGATGAAACCTAACACGCAGGTCAATTATTCCGCTTTCCAACTACAAAACTCTGGCTAGTTATGTATATTAGGTCCCTAAATTTTAATCAGCAAGGCATATTCCACACTGGCACCGAGGCCTCTTCCACGGCTTCCAGTTAGCCTTGGGGGTCGGATTAGCCTAGGGGTCAGAATGGTGGTTGCTGTCGACACGGATGTGAAGAACATACTCCGGGTTTCGAAGAGACGATTTCGGACGTAGTACATGGAACGATTGGCTCGTGTTGCCATCGCCATTTCGCGCACGGGTTCGATTTCAACGTACTCGCGCGAACCTTGTTCAAAGGTTTAGGTGCATCGGGCTGTTGAGGGATTCGATGCATCATCCCGATGCCCATGTCTTCCGTCAGGACGAAACAATGAAGTTCCTTTTCAAACAGAAGGTCCTGGTTCGTTCAAAAAGGGCAATATGAACCACTAGGGCTCGAACATGGAAACTCAGGCCGGGCGAGCCTTTACCGACCTTCAATTGGCCATCCCCGGCTTTCCGAATGCCCAGAAGGTCGATATCGTCTATGTGCTGAATGATCTTCAAACCGAAATTGATCGAATCGCTGTGACAGCAAGAAACAATAATGCTCGACTCTGGTCCTACGATATCGAGGGTATCTGAGGATTACCACGTTGCGCTGGTCTTGCCCTTAGCGCAACCGATTGCTCCTACGGAAGGTGGAGACGTTTAAAATCTGATCCAAAAGCCAACAGCCGCAACAACGATAACAACGGGTAGTTGTCATGCCAATCAACGGAGGGATGTTGCGCATCGCACGGCAACGTAGAGGATTCCAGCAAGGCGCAGCAACCAATCGTCTTGGTGTCGCCCAAGCAACGCTTTCGCGAGCGGAAAATGGTTTAATCGAACCTTCCGAGGAGATGATTGACCGAGCCGTCGGTATTTATGAATTGCCCCGCTCCTTTTTCTTCCAGTCGGACACCGTCTACGGCGCACCAGTTTCGGTACACTCGATGTGATGTTGAAAGGCCAACGTCCCGGTCCGAGACATAGATCGCATCATTGCTGAACTGAACATACGGGTGATGCACATCCGCGTCGCCTTCTTATGCAAGGGCTATGGAATCCTCGCCTCGACATTGATGAGTACCAGGACCCGAAACGAGTGGTTGGACTCGTATGCGTGCTCGGTCCCTCGGAATGGTGACCCCAAGCAAGAACGATATTTGTGGCAACAGCTCAGCATCCGGAAGGTGCGCGCCTCCGTGAACCACCAGAATTGGATTTCTCAGCCGAGGAACCATCGATGATCGACTCAATGATCCGACTTCACAGGGATGTGTTACGTTACAACCTAAATGATCTTGAAATGCTCCTTCATATGCAGGCCAAGGACATACCCGGTTTCTACGGCTTCGATCCTGATGGAGACAGGCATGGCGGTCCTCGATTGCGGGTCGTTCAATGAGCCTACCCCAAGGAATGACAACGTAGGGGGCAGATAGCTAGGTGACGCTGTGCAGCTCACTGTGGACGTTATGCACTGGAATGCGAAAAATAGAAACGAGGAACCGATCCAGATGCCCCTAGATCTCGAGGAAGACGTAAGATGGAGACTGAACGCGGGTAATGATTCAAAGGTAGCCTAGCCTTTTTTTCTGGTGGAGACTACAATTCTTGCAATCTCCACTCGCTCTTCCGGGGCTAATTTTTCAGTCTAGCTTGCCCTCCCCTTTTTCCACCCTTGCGACCGCGCTCAACTGCCGCAGGGCCTTTCCATTTTTCTTTCGGAGTTAGGTCCTTCAGGTTCGTCCTTGGCTTCGCCAGTCGCGATATCGACGATAGCTTTAGCCAGGAGATTTGTGTCACGTGGTCGCTTACGTTTGCTCATGCCTTAAGTTTAGCATGAGCGTTCATGTATCCAGGAATTGGAATTTCAAACTGAGCCACTACCGATCGCGCGGGGAGCTTGCGCGCCTTCTCCGCGTGCAGGTATGATGAGCATCCGGCAGGCGCGTAGCTCAGCTGGTTAGAGCACCACCTTGACATGGTGGGGGTCGTTGGTTCGAGTCCAATCGCGCCTACCACTGTGAACCGCCGGCCGCCGGTGATGATCGCTTGTCGCTGGTGCTCGGCGGTTTTTCTTAGTTTTTGACATGTGGTCTCTCGTATGGATCACCACTGAACCTTCAGGTCCCATCATGCCCCGGATCACCCTCCCCGACGGTTCCCGGAAACAGTTCGACGGCCCGCTCTCCGTCCATGAGATTGCCTGCTCCATCGGGCCTAGCCTCGCCCGGGTCGCCCTGGCCGGTCGCGTGGATGGGGTGCTGGTGGATATCTCCTACATCGTTGACCGGGATGCAAGGGTCGCCATCGTCACCAGCCGGGACGAGGACGCCCTGGAGCTGCTGCGTCACGCCGCCGCCCATGTCATGGCCCAGGCGGTGCAGGAGCTCTATCCCGGCACCCAGGTCACCATCGGGCCGTCCATCGAGGACGGCTTTTATTACGACTTCGCACGGGACGCGCCCTTCACCCCGGGTGACCTGACCCGCATTGAGCAGCGCATGGGGGAGATCGTCGAGCGCGATCTGCCCATCCGGCGCGAGATTTGGGACCGGGACCAGGCGATCTGGGTCTTCGGTGAGCTCGGCGAGCAGTACAAGGTGGAGATCATCCGGGACCTGATCCCGGAAGGCAAAGAGGTCTCCGTCTACCGCCAGGAGGACTGGTTCGACGTATGCCGCGGTCCCCATCTACCCTCGACCGGCAGGCTCGGCAGCGGATTCAAACTGATGAAGGTGGCCGGCGCCTACTGGCGCGGCGATTCCCGCAACCAGATGCTGCAACGCATCTACGGCACCGCCTGGCGGGACCGGAAGGAGCTCAAGGCCTACCTGCACCGCCTCGCGGAGGCCGAGAAGCGCGATCACCGCAAGCTCGGCAAGGCCCTGGACCTGTTCCATTCCCAGGACGAGGCTCCGGGCATGGTCTTCTGGCACCATAAGGGCTGGACCCTGTATCTGATCCTGGAGCAGTACATCCGTGACCAGCTCCGCGCCCGAGGCTACCGGGAAGTGCGCACGCCCCAGGTCATTGACCGCGGCCTGTGGGAAAAGTCCGGGCATTGGGAAAAGTTCCGCGACGACATGTTCGTGACCGAATCGGAGAACCGGGTCTTCGCCATCAAGCCCATGAACTGCCCGGCCCATATCCAGATCTACAACCAGGGGCTCAAGAGCTACCGGGACCTACCGCTGCGCCTGGCCGAGTTCGGCTCCTGCCATCGCAACGAGCCCTCCGGCACCCTGCACGGACTGATGCGGGTGCGCAACTTCGTCCAGGATGATGCCCATATCTTCTGTACCGAAAGACAGATTCTTTCAGAAGTATCCGATTTCATCGATCTCTTGTCCGAGGTCTATCGAGACTTCGGTTTCGACGAAGTGCTGATCAAATTCTCCACCCGTCCCCAACTGCGGGTAGGCAGCGACGAGGTCTGGGACCGGGCGGAAAAGTCTCTGCGGGACGCCCTCGAGCAAAAGGGCCTGGATTGGGAGCTGCAACCCGGAGAAGGTGCCTTCTACGGCCCCAAGATCGAGTTCTCCTTGCGCGACTGTCTGCAGCGCGTCTGGCAGCTCGGCACCATCCAGCTCGACTTTTCCATGCCCGAATACCTGGGCGCCCACTATATCGCCAAGGACAACAGCAAACAGGTGCCGGTCATGCTGCACCGGGCCATCCTCGGCTCCCTGGAGCGCTTCATCGGCATCCTGATCGAGCACTATGCGGGCGCCCTCCCCCTGTGGCTCGCCCCGGTCCAGGCGGTCATCCTGAACATCACGGACCGTCAGGCAGCCTATGCGCTCGAGGTCGCTAACACCTTACGCTACAAAGGCTTCCGGGTAGAGTCGGACTTGAGAAACGAAAAGATCGGCTTTAAAATCCGCGAGCACACATTGCGGAAGGTGCCCTACCTGCTGGTAGTCGGCGATCGGGAGGTCACGCAACGGACGGTCGCCATCCGGGACCGTAAAGGCAAGGACCTCGGCACCATCGAACTCGATGACCTCGGCGCCCGGCTGGGCCAAGAAGTCGCGAATCGAACCCACTGACGACCGCAACGGCGCGGACTATCCTCCTTAAGAATTCGAGGCATCCGCACCGGTGTTTGTTTCTGATTGTCATCTACTCGGAGGAACCTGCTATCGCCGCGCCAAAGAGAAACCGCGTCAATCATGAAATAACCGCCCACCAGGTAAGGCTCATCGACGCGGAAGGTAATCAGGTCGGTATCGTGAGTTTGGAGGAAGCCCAGGAACGGGCAACGGGAGTGGGATTGGATCTGGTGGAGATTGTTCCCAACGCGGAACCGCCGGTCTGTCGCCTGATGGATTTCGGAAGGTTTCTGTTCGACCAGAAGAAAAAGAAATCCGAGGCCCGCAAGAAGCAAAAGCAGGTTCAGGTCAAGGAGGTCAAATTCCGTCCCGGAACGGACAAGGGAGACTATCAGGTCAAGCTGCGCAACCTGACGCGCTTCCTGAACGACGGAGACAAGACCAAGGTTACCATGCGCTTTCGCGGGCGCGAACACGCCCACCGCGAGCTGGGGCTCCAGCTGCTGCGGCGCGTAGAAACCGACCTGGCTGAAATCGGCGCCACGGAGCAACAGCCGCAGATGGAAGGGCGGCAGATGGTTATGGTCCTGGGTCCTAAGAAAAAATAGCGACTAGTACGGCAGTGCTGAAACACCAATAACACTCGTGATGCGATGCATTCCGATGGGAATTGTCCTTTGCGGCAAATGAACACGAATTAACGCAAATCGGTCGCAATCGACTCGCCATAATTTATGCGGTAGGTGCGGGCCTGCCCGTACTTGCAATCTGGCCCGATGCCCTGAAGCATGGGCAGGCCTGCTCCTACCAGCCCGGTGGTTTTCGTCTGGCTCCCATGCTCCAGAGACCGTGATAAGGGAGTGGTGATAAGTTTCTAACTGAATCAGCCCTTCTCCGGACGAGGTTGAAGTTGATGAATCCTCTTTCGGCGGCCAACGATTGTCTTCAGGATTCTGGAACGCCACGGGAAGGGCTACGCGGAAATCATCCCGAACGCCGCCAAGAAGCCGCTACAGGCCGCAATCCTGGAGCCAGCTGGCCCTTGACGCATCATCCACTTGGACGGCGGGAGGGGCTACGATGGGCTGGTGGATAGGGGGTACAAAAAGCATTTCCAGGTGAATCATGGTCAGCATGGATTTGCCCGTGGTAATTGCCCTATCAATGGCATTGAATCATTTTGGTCATATGCCAAACGAGAGCTCGCAAAATTCAATGCTATTCCACGAAAAACTTTTCATCTACACCTGACTCAACTCGGCGATTTTCGAGGCCGGTAAATCGTGCGTAAAATAGTGTATAATTCACCTGAAATTTGGCTTCGGAGATGTGTGAACCCCTGAAATACCTGTTTTTCCTTGATAACATATACCTTAAATGCATGCAGTTGCAGTGCTGAAGTTATCTAGACCCTTCGATTAAGAAACGGTAGAGTAGGAATAAAGAGATGCCAAAGATCAAAACCAATCGCGGGGCGGCCAAGCGCTTCAAGCGGAACGCCACCGGGACCTTCAAGCGGAACGCCTCCCACCGGCGGCACATCCTGACCAAGAAGAGCACTAAGCGAATGCGCCATCTGCGTGGCTCCAAGACACTGCACAAGGCGGATGTGAAAACCGCCCAGCGGATGATTCCCTACTGCTGAATTCGATTCCGGAAGAGAGACCCATGCCACGTGTAAAACGAGGCGTTGCAGCACACGCCCGCCATAAAAAGGTGCTGAAAGAAGCCAAGGGTTATTATGGCGCCCGCAGTAAGGTTTATCGAGTTGCCAAGCAGGCCGTCATCAAGGCCGGGCAATATGCCTATCGCGACCGGCGCCAAAGAAAGCGCCAATTCCGTTCCCTATGGATCGTCCGCATCAATGCGGCCGCGCGCGAGAATGGGTTGTCCTACAGCCGCTTCATCAACGGCCTGCAGCGGACCGGTATCGAGGTGGATCGCAAGGTGCTGGCCGACATCGCCTATCACGACAAAGCAGGCTTCGCGGCCCTGGCCGAGCAGGTAAAAGCGGCGGTCACCGCCTGACGGCTCGCGCCGCTGCGTGGCCGAACAACGCCGGGAGGGGAAAGGTCGTTGCCTTTCCCCCTTTACTTTCGCAAAAGCTCTGCTCCCGCCGAGAGAGAGGCTTTTGCGACACCCTCTCGGGAAGTAGGGATAAAAGTAAAGTACCCCGCGGCAGGTAAGGATGCAACCGGCAATCTAACGACCCTCTAGGTAACCCATCGCGGACTTACCCGAGGGATCTCCTTGCGCGAGCGGCTGTGCACCTAACCGCGCCTATCGGGTCTCCAAAGCCGGTAACGCTAAGGACGTAAAGATCGCTTTTGTTTTTTTTTCGTGTTGGCATCCTTGCGTTATTTTCTTAATCTTTATGAGCAGATTCGATTTTGGTGAGGCAAGAGCGTGAATGACGAGACCGGGTCGGCAATCGACCGGCTTCGAGCCGATGCCCTGGAGCAGATCTCCGCAGCCCAGGACCTCGCGGATCTGGACCGGGTGCGGGTACGTTATCTGGGCAAGAGCGGCCTGCTCACCGGGGAGCTCAAGCGGCTCGGAAGGCTTCCGCAGGACAAACGCCCACGGGCGGGACAAGCGATCAACCAAGCCAAGGTGCGCGTCCAGGAGGCCATCGAGGCCCGCCGGGAATCACTGGAGCAGGCAGCCTTGGCCGACCGCCTAGCCGCCGAGCGCATCGATGTCACCTTACCGGGCCGTGGTCAAGGTTCCGGCGGTTTACACCCCATTACCCGCACCCTGCAGCGGATCAAGCGGCTGTTCACCGACGCGGGATTCGGCGTGGCCGAGGGGCCGGAGGTCGAGGACGACTACCATAACTTCGAGGCCCTCAACATTCCGGCCCATCACCCGGCGCGGGCCATGCACGATACCTTTTATTTCGATGAGCATCTGCTCCTGCGCACCCATACCTCGCCGGTGCAGATCCGGGTCATGGAGAAGGAAAGACCGCCGTTGCGGATCATCGCCCCTGGACGGGTCTATCGCTGCGACTCGGATCTGACCCATACCCCCATGTTCCACCAGGTGGAAGGCTTTCTCGTGGACGAGCAGGTGACCTTCGCCGACCTCAAAGGCATACTCTATGGTTTCCTGCGCAACTTCTTCGAGCGTGACCTCAAGCTGCGCTTTCGGCCGTCCTATTTCCCCTTCACCGAACCTTCCGCGGAGGTGGATATCGAGTGCGTCATGTGTAACGGGACCGGTTGTCGGGTGTGCAAGCAGACCGGCTGGCTAGAGGTGTTGGGCTGTGGGATGATCCATCCGGAGGTGTTCCGACAGGTGGGGATCGACGCCGACCGCTATATCGGCTATGCCTTCGGCATGGGGGTGGAGCGCCTGGCGATGCTGCGTTACGGCATTGATGACATCCGGCTCTATTTCGAGAACGACCTGCGGTTTCTCAGGCAGTTTGCCTGAATATCGTGCTACTTAAGCGTATCGTTAAGTAATTCTGTGGTTCGTGGTTTCGTCCTAATGGTATGGTCTTAACAAGATTTTTTGTTAGGGGCTAATAACTTTGAAGAGAGGATTTTCTCTCAATGAAGAGTTAGTACTATGGTGGCGGCTAATTAGTGCCTAGATAACTTTAAAAGAACTGCAGACGCGGTGCATAATGCTCTGTTATGCTTAAGGAAAAAACAGGTGTTTCAGGCGTTTACACATCTCCGAAGCCAAATTTGGACGGATTGTACCCTAATTTTGCGCACAATTCCCCGGCCTCGAAAATCGCCGAGTTGAGTGATGTAAGCCATCCAACGATCAATCAGTTGTTATTCAAATCCGGCATTGCCTTCGGGATTCTGGAACGCCATGGGAAAGTCCACACGGAAATCGTCTCGAACGCCGCCAAGAAGCCCTACAGGCCGCAATCCGGGGCCAGGTGGCCCTTGACAGCATCATCCACTCGGACGGCTGGAGGGGCTACGATGGGCTAGTGGATAGGGGGTACAAAAAGCATTTCCATGTAAATCATGGTCAGCGTGAATTTGCCCGTGGTAATTGCCTTATCAATGGCATTGAATCATTCTGGTCATATGCAAACGAAGGCTTGCAGACTTCAATGGCATTACACGAAAAACTTTTCATCTACCACCTGAAAGAATGTGAATTTAGATTCAACCCTCGAGAGGAAAATTTAATATGTAAAATACTTACCCTGCTGAGAGAGAATTCTCTCTAAAGTTATCTAGATCCAATAACATTGGATAGTGATTATTTGCAAATTCAACCAAAGAGTTTTTAGTCACGATTATTGAAAATAAAATACATGTTTGTAGCAAATGTCATAGTAAAGCGGTGATCAAAAACGGTAAGAATGCGTGTTAGGAACCAGTAATATCATTACAAAATTTGTGGTACCTATGGCGTACTGAACCTCATGATCGCTACACGATCGCCTTAGCTCTTACTCAGAGACGCTAGGGAAGGGTCTCACTGACCGGGGTTATCTTGTCGGTTTTAGGTTTGACCTCGATAACCAATCTCTCCGGCTCGAAGTCATCGGGCACTTTGATAGAACCCTGAAAGTTCTGAAAATGGTTGAACTTCATCTTGTGATATAGATCCGTCGTCTCGCCACGCTCGCCGATAACCCGTATTTCGATCTTCCCGGTAGACTCGCGGAAACCCTGGACAAGTTGTCGAACGGTGAAGCCGTATCGGAACTCACCTGGTGTGCCCGTCGCTTCTATCTTGAAATCCTTCAACTGCAGAAATCCTCCAGCGCCTTCCTGGATCAAATGCCGGAGGAGCGGTACCTCCTTCTCTAGCGCAAGTTGCTTGTCCTGCGCCTCTTTCAGCTGCCTCGACAGGTTGCGACTGACCTCACGGTCAATCTGTTGGGATTGGATGAAAATGATATTCTGCTGTTTTAGGTTCGAGATTCGGTCAAAAGGCGCATCACGCTCACTCCCAACCGTGCGCATATATTCGGCCAGCGGTTCCAGCATCCCGACACCGACCCGTTTCCCGATGGAGAAGGCCCAGATGACCGCAGCCGCAATTGCCACTAGGATCAACAGGACGACGACCGCGCGCGCAGCACTACTGGTCGGTCGAACGATCCTGTGGGGGCGACGACATTTCTGTATTGGCCCATAACGCCGACCCTCAGGGTAGTAAAGCGGCCCCTGCCAGGGCCGTGGATTCGTCCCAACCGAACATCAAGTTCATGTTCTGAACGGCCTGGCCGGCGGCCCCCTTGACCAGGTTGTCAATTACCGACTGTACCACGACTGTGCCACTGCCTAAAGGCTCGGCGACGGCGAGCCGGCAATAATTGCTGCCCCGCACCGACCGGGTCTCTGGGTGCGAGCCGGCGGGCAGCACATCAACAAATGGTTCCGCCGCGTAGCGTCCCTCGAACAGGGCCTGGAGATCTATACCGGACCTAACGAGGCGGGCATACAGCGTCGCTTCAATGCCCCGGATCATGGGAATCAGATGAGGAACGAACGTCAGCCGCGGCTCACCCTTCGTAAAGGACTCGAGCTGTCGGGAAATCTCGGCTAAATGGCGGTGCCCACCCACCGCATAGGCCTTGAAGCTCTCGCCCACTTCGGCCATCAGCATCCCCACGTGGGCCGTGCGCCCGGCCCCGCTGATCCCAGATTTGGCGTCCGCCACCAACCAACCGGGGTCCACCAGCCCCGCCTCCAGCAGTGGTAAAAAACCAAGGAGGACCGCGGTCGGGTAACACCCCGGGTTGGCAACCAAGCGTGCCGCCCGAATCGCATCGCGATTGAGCTCGGGAAGACCATAGACAGCCTCCTCGATGAGGTCGGGACAAGCATGGGGCATGCCGTACCAATGTTCCCATAGCGCGCTGTCCTTGAGCCGGAAGTCCGCAGCGAGATCGATGACGCGCGTCCCCCGCGCCAGGAGCTCCGGCGCCAGCTTCATGGCGGTCCCGTTGGGGGTCGCGAAGAATACCAGGTCGCATTCGGACAGTAAGGACAGGTCTGGCTCGGTAAACGGCAGCTCCACTTGCCCGCGTAGATGCACGAACAGCTCTGCCACCGGAGTGCCAGCCTCCGTCCGCGACGTGATCGCCGCCAGTGAGACCCGCGCGTGACTCCCCAGAATACGTAATAGCTCCAAACCCGTATAGCCGGCTCCACCGACAATGCCGACCCGTATCATGCCGCGGCTTACCCTACACGAATCAGGTCACGACCGCATGGCCGGGCGGTCGTGACCAGGGAACGGAGAAGAAGAAAGCGGCTGACGCCGCTTTGCGCAAAAAGAGTTACCACTTTGTTATCGTTATCCGCTGCAGAGCCGGTATGAATCGATCTTCCACTACCCGAGAGACTGTAACGACGTGGGTCAGGAGCAACTGCCGGCCGACCCGCAGGTCCCGCAGCCATCGCCCATGGAGGGGAGGTTGTTGAACACGAAGCTGGCATTACCGTCGCCGCGATCAACGAAATCAATCTCGACACCCCACAGATACTGGAGTGTACCCTCATCGACGATGATTTTGAACCCACCGACGGCGAGGATACCGTCGTTGTCATTGACACTGTCGGTGAAAGTCATGCCGAAGCTGATGCCGCCACATCCGCCCGGGCTCGCGAACACGCGCACGCCCTGGATGTCGTTGTCAACCTGGGAAAAGAGCTCGGCGAGCTTGCCCTGGGCGGGCACGGTCAAGGAAAAGTCTTGCTCGGTGAGGGCCGCTGACATTGGGTCATCTCCGATAGTATTATTTGGCTTTTCATTTTAGCAGGAAGAGCGCGGCTTTCTACCCTCTTAACCCGTCCCGGCAAAACCAATACCGATTCGGTACCGGGCGCCTCGGCTGACCCGCAACAACGCTCTGCGAGACCAACCGCTTACGCAAAATCGGGCTCGGGGCGGTATTCGTAACAATCGGCCCCACCGCTTCGGTTCAGCCCGGCTTCCGGGCACAGGGCACCGGCGCCGGTGCGGAAAGTCAGCTTCCAATTATATCTCCACCAGCTCGAAGTCTTCCTTGCCGATACCGCACTCCGGACATTTCCAGCTCGGGGGTACGTCTTCCCACTTGGTCTTCGGAGCAATGCCTTCATTTGGCAGGCCCTTTTCCTCATCGTAGACGAAGCCACAAATAACACACAAGTAGGTCTTCATGGATAGATCCTAGTGTAAACTCTGGTGTAGTCGCCCCACCAACCGGTTACGGGATAACGCAAGGTCCGAGACTGATTCACCAATAGGCGGTCATTTCGTTCCACGCTGCTGTTACTTTACCGCGCTGAGAAGCTGTTTGGTTAGGGTCTAGATAACGTTAGCACTGCTAACTCATGCTTAAGGTTGTGTTATGCAAGGAAAAAACAGACATTTCAGGCGTTCACACATCTCCTGAAACCAAACTTCAGAGGGATTATACACTATTTTGCGCACGATTTACCGACCTCGAAAATCGCCAAGCTGATTGATGTTGATGTTAAGGCGTCCGACGATCAATCAGTTGTTATTCAAACTACGGACCCGAATCGCCCAACTTTGTGACGCCTCATCTTCCTTCTCCGGCGAGGTTGAAGTCGATGAATCCTCTTTCGGCAGGCACCGTGTTCGTGGGAAGAAAGGGCGCGGGGCTGGGGATAAAACGATTGTCTTCGGGATTCTGGAACGCCACGGGAAAGTCTACACGGATCGGACGGCTGGAGGGGCTACGATAGGCTAGTGGATAGGGGGTACAGAAAGCATTTCCGTGTGAATCATGGTCAGCATGAATTTACCTGTGGTAATTGCCCTATCAATGGCATTGAATCATTCTGGTCATATGCCAAACGGAGGCTTGCAAAATTCAATGGTGTTCCACGAAAAACTTTTCATCTACACCTGAAAGAATGTGAATTTAGATTCAACCATCGAGAGGAAAACTTAATATGATGGAACACTTACTTTGCTGAGAGAAAATCCTCTCCAAAGCTATCTAGACCCTTGGTTAAAAGCAAACCTGAATCGTTAGGCGCGGCTTAGGGGACCGGGACCTGTTGTGTTGCGACGCGCAAAGGCTCGTTGATCGTCTGCTCAGGTCAGTGCCGGCATCTTAACGCAACCCACACCCTTGGGAAAACAGAGCAGACCGGGCTACTTGTGATGAAGCGGCATCAGCGGTCGGCGGCAAGGGCATAGGGTGACGGGTCGATGCTGGGGACGCGCCCCAACAGCAGGTCGGCCACCAAACGCGCGGAGGCCGGACCGGTAACCAGACCATTGCGATAGTGGCCGGCGTTGCAGTAAAGGCCCCCGATGCCCGGATAGGCGCCGATGTAGGGGATGCCTCGGGGAGAGCCGGGGCGCAGCCCCGCCCAGTGGGTTTCGATGGGTATGTGCTCAAGTGACGGGAAGAGCTCCGTGGCGACCCGGTAGAGCGCCTCTTTGGCCGCGGTAGTGGTGATCTTTGCAAATCCTTCATGTTCCAGGGTGCTGCCGACGAGGATACGGCCATCCCGGCGTGGGATCAGGTAACGGTCCCGGAAGAGCACCATGCGATTGATCTGTCCTGGTTCGGCACGAAACAGGATCATCTGCCCCCTCACCGGTTCGATGTCGGGTCGGTTGCCGAACCGCTCGAACAGCTGCGCGGTCCAGGCGCCGGAACAGACGACGATCCGGTCCGCGGTAATGGTACCCTTGCGGGTACGGGCACCGACGGCGCGGCCGGAGTCCAGCAGGAGCTCGACGGCTTCTTCGCGTTCGCGAATGCGCACCTGCCCTGCGATCGAACGGTGCAGGGCCTTGACGAACCGCGGATTTCGGAGCTGGGCAATCGCCGGCAGCCAGAGAGCGGTCGCGGAGGTAAATCCCAGTCCGGGCACCGTCCCGCGCAGGGCGTCGGGCGTCAACGGCTCGATCCGCACCTGGTGTTCCCGCCCCCATGCCAGAGCCTGATCCTGATCCTGTGGTTCCAGGATCAAAAGACCACTGCGGATGAACTCGGAATCGATACCGGTTTCTTCCCACAGCGTGGCGCACAATTGCGGATAGTATCTTTGGCTCCGGAGCGACAAGGCGGTCACCGAATCGGCATAACGCCAGGGGTAAAGCGGTGACATGATGCCGCCGCCAGCCCAGGATGCCTCACGCCCGGTCGTTCCCATCTCCACGAGCGTGACACCGGCGCCGGATCGAACCAGCTCCCGGGCGGTGAGCAGGCCGATCGCGCCGCCGCCGATGACGAGGATGTCACTCATGGGCGTTTATAACCTCCAGTACAGCAGTGCCGAAATACCGATACCATGGAAATCATTTTTTTGCTGCAATTGAACGCGAATCGGCCGCCATCGACTCGCCATGATCGATAGGGTAGGGGCGTATAACGATCTTAATCGAACAACAATTAGCTGCCGGCTACCTATCGTCAGCCGGGACCGCGGAGACCTACCAGCCTGGTGGTTAGGTTGACCGACACCCGAACGACTCCGCCAAGGTCATGTTTTCAGTCTGAATTATACGCGCTCGCCCTACCATGATTAACCGTTCTTGATCTGTTTGCGTCCATTTGCGTTGACTTGCGGCTAAATCTTCTGTGAAGATCCTGCCCGGCCTCAAACCGTGGCCGCAAGCTCCCTGGGCAATGCAAATACAACCTGCTCGCGGATTCCGGGTTGCTCATCCACCGCGCCCGCGCCACACTCACGCAGCCGGTCGATGACCCGCTCCACCAGGATTTCAGGAGCGGATGCCCCCGCGGTAAGGCCGACCTGCAGGTCCTGCGTCAGCCACTCGCGCCGGATATCCTCCGGGCCGTCGATCAGATGGGCCGTCACCCCACACTTCTCGGCGATCTCCCGCAGTCGGTTGGAGTTGGAGCTGTTGGTAGAGCCGACCACCAGCACCAACCCGCAACGGCGCGCCAGGTCCTTGATCGCATCCTGGCGGTTCTGGGTCGCGTAGCAGATATCGCTCTTCTTGGGGCCCTGAATGGCAGGGAAACGCTCCTCGAAGGCAGCGACGATAGTGGCGGTATCCTCAACGGACAAGGTGGTCTGAGTGACATAGGCAAGCCGGGACGGGTCGAGCACCCGGAGCCCGGCCACGTCGGCAACCTTCTCTACCAGATGAATGCGATCGCCGCCGGCGGCATCGCACTGCCCCATGGTACCCTCCACCTCCGGGTGGCCGCGGTGGCCGATGAGGAGCACCTCGAAGCCATTCCGGCAGTGACGGATCACTTCCAGGTGGACCTTGGTGACCAATGGACAGGTGGCATCGAAGATCCGAAATCCCCGTTGCTTGGCCTCCTCGCGCACGCCTTGGGAGACCCCGTGGGCACTGAAGATGACGGTGGCGCCGGTCGGAACTTGGTCGAACTCGTCGACGAAGAAGGCGCCGCGACGCTTCAGGCTCTCGACCACGAAGCGATTGTGGACCACCTCGTGACGCACATAGATGGGAGGTTCACAGACTTCCAGGACCCGCTCGACGATCTCAACGGCCCGATCGACACCGGCACAGAAGCCGCGGGGATTCGCAAGCAGGATATCCATGGCGGACCATTCCAGGATTATCGGTACCGGACAGGCGACGTTGCGGCAATACCCGATGCCCGTGAATAGCTTGGTAACCGAGGTACGTCGATGGTACCCGAGAGCAAGGTGCGGCGAGGAGGAATAGCCGGCCTATTGCGACGGTGAAGTCGACAGGCTTCACGGACATACCGAGATGTATGCCCCGTACCGGAAGGCGCAGCAAGGGCAGTGCAGCCTTCCGGCGCAACGCCGTTATCGGGTGCGAGAGGCGTGCATCGCGGCGAACTATTCGCGTGCATCGGCTAGACCATGCGCATCAGGCCAGGGTTGCATGCAGCTCACACAGGGCAGGGAGCTCGAGTCCCCGTCTTAAGCCTCAGCCAGGGCGCGCGCGACCCGCGCCGGAGCGCTGCGGCCCATACGCTTATGAGAGGGGTCGCCCTCGAATGCCTTGACCATCGCGGCGAACAGGGCTTCTCGCTCGAGCCGCCGTCCGGTAAGGGCCTCCTGCAACCGAATCACGTCATTGCCGATCCGACGCGCAAAATCCCGGTGCTGGGCCCAGAGCTCGTCGACCTTGCCGCCACCCCGCAGACAGGCGATATTGGTGGGGAGGATATAGAGGTTCTTCACTACCAGCTCGAACAGCAGCTCATCCGGTTGGGTTAAGTATCCGCGTAGGAATCTCGAGGGTTGCCAAGGCCGCCGCGAGCAGGTTACTCCGGGGACCGAAGACGGGAAAGGGAATGATGACATTGGGGTCCGTGCCGGGCTTCTTCATCAATCCAGACGGAAATTACCGAGGGTGCGGGAATGTCTTTCCAGTGGTCGGGCAGGAGCTCGTTCTGGAGCAGGCCGAGACGGCCGCGCCAGGTGTCGGGAAGGGTCTCGAACGGGCGGTAGGTCCCCCTCCGCAACGGCGACCAGGATCAGCTCGGGGTCCGGGAGCGCCTCGGCAACGGCGGCTACAGGGGCAGTGCGCGTCACCGGATAGACTGGGGTGTCCCAGGCGCAGGAAGCCGCGGGCAAAAACACCGCCCAGCTCACCGATACCAATGATTACGACGGGTGGTTTCATGTGGGTGCGACCGGCTGCCAGAAGACCTCGCTGCCGCCGTCCCGTCTGGCCGACATCCGGGCGAGGACAAAGAGCAGATCGGATAGCCGGTTGATATAATGCAGAGTTTGCGGGTTCAGATGCGCTCGACGGTTCAGGGTTACCAGGCGACGCTCGGTACGCCGGCACAGGGCCCGGGCCAGGTGGCAGAAGGTGGCCGCGCTCCCGCCTCCCGGCAGAATAAACTCCCGCAACGGCGGAAGATCGGCATTGTAACCATCGAGGGCCGCTTCCAGATAGGCCACGTCCTCGGGCTTGGTGCGCTCCGCCCCGGGCGTGGCAAGCTCCGCCCCCAGCTCAAAGAGCCGGTTTTGGACATGCGCCAACTCCGGCGGCGGGTCCGGTTCCGCCTGGACCATGATGAGCCCGATGATGCTGTTCAGTTCGTCCAGACACCCCAGTACCTCGATGCGCGGGTGGTCTTTCGATACCCGGCTGCCGTCGGCCAGGCCGGTGCTGCCGTCGTCACCAGTGCGCGTATAGATCTTAGTCAGACGATTGCCCATGCTTGGCCTCGCGCAGAAGGTAAACCGGACCAGCGGTCCGGATTGGTCCATCGGATCATGATAAAGGCCCCCGTCCCGGGGGCCTGAACGAGTCCGTCTTCGGGTAGTGGTAAATTTTTAACTACCGATACCGATAACTATTCATAGAGCGAGCAGAAATTTCATAAAAGATTAGCCGCAAATAAACGTAAATGGACACACAGACCGATCGAGAACAGACGATCATGGCCGGGCGAGCGCGTATTAATCAGACCGAAGACATCGCCTTGTAACCAACGAATTGGTAGGCGCGGGCTTGTCCGCGCCTACCGCGTCGATCATAGTGGGTCGATTACAACCGATTTGGTTTATTGGTGTTTGCCTTTGCGGCAAAAAATGATTCCCATGTTGATCGGTATTTCTGGTGCCGCTGTACTAGTCTCGAGGAGTCGTAGCCGCCGGAGCAGGGACGACAGGGGCGATTTCGGGAGCAGGTAGCTGAGCGTCTGCCGTAACAGGTGCCGGGGTTGCCTTAGGCGCGGGAGCCGCGCTGACCTGGGCCGGGGCCTTTGTCTGCGGCGCGGAGGCGGGCAGCGCGGGGGCCGTGGTCAACCTAGAGTAAGGAGACATAACCGGATGGGTGGAACGCGGGCGGGCGTGGCGGTTGGCCTCGACCTCCCGGCGGCGCCTGGCCATATCCTCGGTCATCTTGTCGCGGCGGGCCTTGGACTCTTTCATCGCCCGCGAGCGATAAGCCTCCAATTCCGCATACCGGTCCCGTATGAAGGCCGGGATCTGCGGTTGCAGCATGTCATGCCAGGGATCGGCGGCACCCCAAGGGTCCATGGTCCCCAGGGGTTCCATATCTCCCCAAGGACCCATACCACCCCACGGATCCACGGTGCCGGGGAAACCCATAGCCATGGGATCGACGCCCTGTGCCTGCATGCGCTTGATCATCTCAGCCCGTTGAGCCGTCATCTGCTCGGCCATCCGGCGCCGGGCGGCCATCACCTGCTCCATGGACTTTGTCTGCTGCTCCGTCATGGCCCGCTGCTGCTCTTGGGTCATACAGGGCATACCCCACCAAGCGCCGGCGGACAGGGATGTGGCGGCAAGCGTGACGGCTGAGGCGAGGGTTGCGATCTTCTTCATTTTAAACCTACCTTGAACGCGATGGGTTAAACCGATGACGGGAAGCGTCTTGTCTTTACCTGTGACGATACTGGGCATAAGTATATAAGGAAATTCTGATTTTTCAATTGGAAATGGCTAATGATGCATGAGGGGCTATAGGTGAAGGCGAAGGGCATTGCCTGTCAGCACCCGATTTCATCCGGGCAAACGCTCAATAAAACCTCCCGAAAACATGGCCTTGGCAGATCAGGACGAGCGCGGATCAATCAGACCGAAAACAAAACCTTGGCGGAGTCGTTCGGGGGTTGGTCAAATCAGGGCAAGGTAACCACTGGTAGGCGCGGGCAAGCCCGCGCCTCCAGCCCATGGAGAGCCACCGCAGCCCCTGACGACAGGCAGCCGCCAGCAATTTGTTGTTCGAAAAGAAATTAGAGTATAGATAACTTTAAGAGAGGATTTTCTCTCAGCAGAGTTTAAGTATCCTCATCATAGATAATTTTCCTCTCGAGGATTGAATCTAAATTCACATTCTTTTGAAGTTGTGCGATTCGGGTCCGTAGTTTGAATAACAACTGATTGAGCATCGGACAGCTTAGTATCACTCGGCTCGGCGATTTTCGAGGCTAGTAAATCATGCGCGAAATATAGGGTTCAATCCGTCTGAAGTTAGCTTCCGACAAAGTGTGAAGGTGTGAACGCCTGAAATACCTGTTTTTTCCTTGCATAACATAACCTTATGCATGCAGTTGCGGTGCTTACAGTTATCTAGACCCAAGAAAATTATACGCACTTGCCCTATTTGGCGGATCAGGACCTTAAGAACCGCAAAGGCGGCGGAGCAGAGGGCGAGCTTCCCGTGCACCTGACTCAAAACACAGCATGCAGTCTTACCCGCACGTACAGGCCGCGCCGACCTCACGTCAAGTGTAGGTCGGGTTAGGTGCGTCCCCGCGGTTGCGGTGTGCCACCTGGACGGATCGCGTCCCAGCCCGACACGCCGGTTCCCACAACCAACGCCGAATAATCCGAGACCGCACCCGGACAAGTACGGCGTCGAGCGTAGCGTAACGCAGCACGACGCCGACATCCGTTTTAACCAAAACAGCTTCTTATACGCCTCCGCTCCGGCTACTCGATTACCTTCGGGACCAGGTACAGACCCTCTTCGGTCGCTGGAGCGATGCGTTGAAGCAGATCCCGCTGGTTGGGCTCGGTGGGTTCATCCGGTCGCAACCGTTGCAACATGTCCAGGGGGTGGGCCAGGGGTGTGACCCGGTCGGTATCCACCGTGTTCATCTGCTCCATGAGCTCCAGGATCCTGGACAAATCGACGGCGTAGCCTTCCTTCTCCGCATCGGAAACGGCGAGCCGCGCAAGCTGGGCGATCTTCTCGACGTCGGTACGATCAAGCAACATTAAGGAACCTTCCGTATAGGGTAATATACCCGCCGCACGGCGGAACCCCGCCGGCCATACGAGGCGGACATGAGGATTTTAGAAGCTGTTTGGTTAAAACGAAGCGGTGGTGGCAAATTTTCAACTGATAGCGTGGTTGCAGAGTCCAGGTCTACCGGGCTACGTAGCGACCCGACCTACCTTCTACCAGTTAAAGACCACCACTACCCCAAAACAAAATTCCAGCATCCAGCGTCGTGTTGCGTTACGCCGCGTTCGATGCCGTGCCTGTCCGGGCATGGCCTTGGATGATTCGGCGTTGCTTGTGGGATCCAGCGTGTCGGGCTAGGGCGCGATCCTCAGCAGACGGCACACCGTAACCGCGGGGACGCGCTTAACCCGACCTACACCCAACGCAAGGTCCGTGCGTACCAGCCGCGTGGGGGGCATATTGGGTGGACAGGTTACGTCAAGACGCCGGCACCAGCGCCACCGGATATCAACGAGCTTATGGGCATCGCAACGCAACAGGTCCCGGTCCCCCAGATAGCGCCAAATCATTCAGGATTGCTTTCAACCAAACAGCTTCATCAAGGCGATCTTGGAAAATAACATATCGGATGCGCGACGCCTACGCGCGGACGGAAATCCAAACCTTGCCCATCCGGTGCCATATTGCTAGATTACTTGGATTTAGAAGCTGGATCGTATCGGTTTGCCGTCTAGTCGGAACCGCACCTTCAGCTTTGCCCGTTGAAAAATCCCATGAAGGTATTTTTCTTCGAAGGTCTCCTGAGGTAAATAATGAATCAAGGTCCGTACTCCCGTATTACATAATCCGAACGGCCCAGCGGTTCAGCCGTTGGACCTTTGGGGAGTCCAACGCGACTCCCGTTTCTTCTCCCAAGGTGACTACCTGATGTTTCTCCGACGTATTCGAGGGATGTTTTCCAACGATCTATCGATCGATCTGGGAACTGCCAACACGCTTATTTATACCCGCGGCCAGGGGATCGTGCTCAATGAGCCGTCGGTGGTGGCGATCCGCCAGGGGGGCGGAGGGTCCAAGTCGATTGCGGCGGTCGGCGAAGAGGCCAAGCGGATGCTAGGCCGTACTCCCCAAAACATCACTGCCATCAGGCCTCTGAAGGAAGGTGTCATTGCCGACTTTACGGTCACGGAGAAGATGCTGCAGTTCTTTATCCATAAGGTCCACGAGAGCCGGGTCATCCGGCCCAGCCCGCGGGTACTTATCTGTGTCCCCTGCGGTTCCACCCAGGTGGAGCGCCGGGCCATCAAGGAGTCCGCCGCCGCCGCCGGCGCCCGGGAGGTCTTCCTGATCGAGGAGCCGATGGCCGCGGCCATCGGTGCGGGTCTGCCCGTGGAGGAGGCGCGCGGCTCCATGGTGCTGGACATTGGGGGTGGCACCTCGGAGGTGGCCATCACTTCACTCAACGGTATCGTCTATACGAATTCGGTGCGCATCGGCGGCGACCGCTTCGACGACGCCATCATCGCCTATGTGCGTCGCAACTACGGCGTCCTGATCGGTGAGGTCACCGCCGAGCGTATCAAGTACGAGATCGGCTCCGCATACCCCGGCGGCGAGATGCGGCAAATCGAGGTCATGGGCCGCAATCTGGCCGAGGGCGTCCCCCGCACCATCACCTTGAACAGCGACGAGATCCTGGAGGCCTTGCAGGAGCCCTTGTCGGGCATCATCGAGACGGTAAAAACGGCCCTGGAGCAGATTCCTCCGGAGCTGGGCGCCGACGTCGCCGAGCGGGGCATTGTCGTTACCGGCGGTGGGGGGCAGCTCACCGCCATCGATCGCCTGCTGGCGGAAGAGGTGGGACTCCCGGTGGTGATTGCCGACGACCCCCTGACTTGCGTCGCCCGCGGCGGCGGACACGCCCTGGAGACAGCCAACGAGCGCAACCTGGATCTGTTCGCCACGGCGGAGTAGGCGACCGGGTCTCGAGCCGGTACCTGGTACGGGTACTCTCAACGATCGGTAACATTGAGCCGGCAGCATTCTTTAAGAGATAAGAGCCAAACCGGTGTTATCGATACTTCGGTGCCACTGTACCAGTCGGCGCCGGTTCTCCTCAAAGCCTGACCGCTCCTCGCAGGGAGCTGACCATCAACTCCCTATTCGCACCTGGTCCCCCGCGCTCCTTCCGCCTCCTGCTGGCGACGGCACTCGCCATCGGGTTGATCGTGGCGGATCATCGCTACCAGTATCTCGAGCCGCTGCGCTCCACGCTTTCCGTCATCGTCTATCCGGTGCATTACCTAACCGGCCTGCCGAGTATCCTGATCCGGAAAATCAGGGACCACTTTGCCCGGAAAGAGGAGCTACGCCGTCGCAACCGGTCCCTGTACCGGGACAATCTGGCGCTCAAGGCGCAGCTGCAACGGCTCGAGGCGCTGGAGACGGAGAACATACGCCTGCGAGACCTGCTGGGCTCTTCGTTGCGGATGGGCAATCGCGTGCTCATCGCCGAGCTCATGGCAGTCGATCTGGATCCCTATCGACAGCAGGTAATGATCGACAGGGGAGCCGCTTCCGGGGTCTTTGTCGGTCAGCCCGTTCTCGATGCCGACGCCGTCATGGGACAGGTGACGCGGGTCGACCCCTTCTCGGCTACCGTGCTGCTGATTACCGATGCTGGCCACGGGCTGCCGGTGCAGATCAATCGCAATGGGTTACGTGCCGTGGCCCGGGGTACGGGATTCATCAACCGTCTAGAGTTGTCGCATCTGCCGAAGAACGCCGATGTGCGGGCCGGGGACCTGGTGGTGACCTCAGGACTGGGTGGTCGTTTCCCGCCCGGTTATCCGGTGGCGCGGGTCGCCGAGGTGCGTCAGGAGTCCAGCGAGCTGTTCGCTACCGTCATCGCCAAACCCAGCGCGCGCCTGGACCGCAGCCGTGAGGTCTTGTTGGTCTGGACCCTGGAGCCGGTTTTGCCGGACAATGCCGTGCCGCAAGATATAGGCGAGGAGAGCTGGAAGGCACCGTGAGCGAGTCCCCGCACAATAGGTTAGGCGTGATCCTGACCACCCTGAGTATGGCCCTGGTCTTGACCATTCTGCCTCTGCCCCAATGGGCCGACGAATTCCGTCCCCAATGGATGGCGCTGACGCTGATCTACTGGGCCCTGGTCCTGCCGACACGGGTGGAAATATTCTGGGCCTGGGGAGCGGGTTTGGTGTTGGATGTCACGACGGGAACCGTGCTCGGCCAACATGCGCTGAGTCTGTCCGTACCCGTTTATCTCGCCCTGGCGCTGCACCGGCGCATCCGCGTATTTCCCCCGCCCCAGCAGGCCGTGTCCGTGTGGGTGCTATTGCTGGTGGAACGCCTGCTTTCCCTATGGATCCATGGGGCCACGGGTCAACCCACGCCAACCCTCAGGTACTGGATACCTACCTTCGTCGGCATGCTGCTATGGCCTTGGGTATTCATCCTGCTGCGGAACTTGAGTCGGCGTTTCGCCATAACCTGAAACTGGGTATCCGGGGCCATGGTGGAGCCGATCCTCAAGGACCACTCCGGGGAGAGCCGGCTCTTTGCCCAACGCGTCGTCGTTGCCGGCGTTCTGGCGCTGGCGGCTATGTTCATCGTGGTCGCGCGGCTGGTCCAGCTGCAGATCGGAAGCTATGCGTACCTATCCACCCTGTCCCGCTACAATCGGGTCAGACTCGAGCCCCTCCCTCCTGCGCGGGGACTGATTTACGACGCCAACGGAGTCCTGCTGGCGGACAATTACCCCTCCCGCTCTCTGGAAATCACCCCTGAAGAGATTCAGGATCTGGATGCGACCCTCGCCGAGCTCAGGGCGCTCATCGACATTGGGGAAACGGATCTGAAGCGTTTCGCGCGGATGCGTGAACAGCGGCGTCGCTTCGATGAGATTCCTATTCGTACCAACCTGAATGAAGAAGAGGAGGCCCGGTTTGAAGTCAGGGGTCACCGCTTTCCCGGAGTCGCCGTTCACGCCCAGCTGTTGCGCACCTACCCGCTCGGCGAGTACACGGCCCATGTGTTGAGCTATGTCGGCAGGATCAACAAGCAGGAGCTCGAGCGCATCGAGGTCTCGAGCTACGCCGGGATCGATTATATCGGCAAGGGGGGGGTGGAGAAGGCCCACGAGGACCTGCTGCGCGGCACCGTGGGATATCGACAGGTGGAGGTGAACGCCGAGGGCCGGACCCTGCGGGTGCTGGAACAGCACCCACCGGAAGCGGGGCAGCACCTGCGGCTATACCTGGATTCTCGACTGCAGCAGAACGCATACGCCGCCCTGGGCGACCACCGCGGCGCCGTGGTGGCAATCGATCCGCGCACCGGCGGGGTGCTGGCCCTGGTCAGTCGCCCCACCTTCGATCCCAATCTGTTCGTGGACGGCATCAGCGCGGTGGACTACAAGACCCTGCGCGACTCGCCCGACAAGCCCCTGTTCAATCGGGCCGTCCAAGGCCAGTATCCGCCGGGGTCCACGATCAAGCCGTTCATCGGCCTCGGGGGACTGCAGATCGGTGGCGGTGTGACCGGCGTCAAGTGGTGCCCTGGCTATTATCGGCTCCCCGGACACCGCCACAAGTATCGATGCTGGAACCGCTGGGGGCACGGAACCGTGGCCCTGGAGCAAGCGATCGTCCAGTCCTGCGACGTCTACTTTTATAAGTTGGCCCATATCATGGGAATCGACTGGCTGCACGCTTTCCTGGCCGGGTTCGGTTTCGGCGCGCGCACCGGTATCGATGTCACCGGCGAGCTCGGAGGTTTGCTACCGTCCAAGGAGTGGAAGCTGAGCACGCGCAATCAGCCCTGGTTTATCGGGGAAACGCTTCTGGTAGGCATCGGGCAGGGGCCTTTTCTGGTCACACCGCTGCAGCTTGCCGTCGCGACGGCGGCGGTGGCGGCCCGCGGTCGTCTCGTGCAGCCACGTGTCGTCCGTGCGACCCAGGCGCCGGGCACGGCGATGGAACGCGAATTCCCGGCCCAGATGCGACAGCTCCAGGTCTCGTCCCACGACCTCGACCGCATGATCGAATCCATGGTGCAGGTCGTAAAGAGCAGACGCGGCACGGCCAAAGGCATCCACACCAATGCCTACAGCATTGCGGGCAAGACGGGCACTGTTCAGGTGTTCAGCGTCAAGCAGAAGGAACGCTACCGCAAATCCGAGGTCGCCGAACGTATGCGCGACCATGCCCTGTTCGTGGCCTTCGCGCCCGTGGAGGACCCACGCATCACCGTGGCGGTTATCGTAGAGAACGGTGGTCACGGGGGAGCGGTGGCGGCCCCGATCGCCCGGCAGGTCATGGATAGCTATCTGTTGCACACGCCACCCCGCGCGGCGGCGGGGGAAATCGCGGATGGGCAATAGCCCCTTTCCCATGAGTATCGACGGCATTCCGGAGAAAATTCGGGCCTTTCTTCCCGCCCGGATACACTTGGACTTGCCCCTACTGCTCGCCCTGCTGCTCCTGTGCGGCTGTGGACTGCTGGTGCTCTTCAGCGCCACCGACCAGGACCCGAACAAGCTCTATCGACAGCTGATCCGGCTCGGGATCGCCTTCACGGTTATGGTAGCCGTCGCCCAGATACCGCCCCTGAAGCTGCAGCGCTGGTCATTGCCCCTGTTCGGCATCGGACTGGCGATGCTGGTGGGTGTCCTGGTGATGGGAGAGATCGGTAAGGGCGCCAAGCGTTGGCTGAACTTGGGGGTCGTGCGTTTCCAACCCTCGGAGATACTCAAAATCACGGTTCCTATGATGCTCGCCTGGTACCTCGCCGAGCGCCCCCTGCCCCCTCGTGGACTACGGATCCTGTGGACGATTGTGCTGATCGCCGTTCCAGTGCTCCTGATTGCCCGTCAGCCGGACCTCGGCACGGCACTTTTGGTAGCCAGTACCGGCATTATCGTGCTCTTCCTAGCAGGCTTGAAGTGGCGACTGATCGCCTTGCTGGGGGTCGGTACGGCGGCCCTCGCCCCCCTGGTCTGGTATTTCATGCACCCTTATCAGCGTGAGCGAGTGCTCAGCTTCCTCAACCCGGAGAGCGACCCCTTCGGCACTGGCTATCACATCATCCAATCCAAGATCGCCATCGGCTCCGGCGGAGTCTACGGTAAGGGCTGGCTCGGGGGAACCCAGTCCCGTTTGGAGTTTCTGCCCGAGCGTTCGACGGACTTCGTATTCGCGATCCTCGGTGAGGAGTTCGGGCTGATCGGCATCCTGGCGATGCTGGCAATCTACCTGTTCATCATACTGCGCGGACTCCATATCGCCACCCAGGCCCAGGATACCTACGGGCGGTTGCTCAGCGGCGGGCTCACCTTGGTATTCTTCGTCTATCTGTTCGTCAACACCGGCATGGTCACCGGGCTCTTACCGGTCGTGGGCATACCCCTTCCCCTGGTGAGCTACGGAGGCACCTCCCTGGTGACCATCATGGCCGGTTTCGGTATCCTGATGTCTATCCATACGCACAGAAAATTGCTTCCTTCCTAGAAGGTTTCGTACTATTCACCAAGTTGCACTTGAGGCACGACCCGGACTTTTGGAACCAGTGATGCGCTTAACTCGTTTGTGGTACGGAATGATTGCGGCCCTAATGTTCCTGACCGCGACGGCGGAGGAACCGGCAAGCTATAGCGCGGGTAGCGAACGCTTCGTTTCCGAAATGATCCGCAGGCACGACTTCGATAAAGATGCGCTCACGAACCTCATGGGGCAGGCTCGCTACAGCCCGGAGGTGATGGATGCCATCCGCCGTCCTTTCGAGGCCAAACCCTGGTATAAGTACCGACCGCGCTTCCTCACCGACAAGCGGATCCAGGGTGGTACCGCGTTCCGGCGTGAGAACCGCGGACTCCTGGAGCGCGCGCAGGCGATTTACGGGGTGCCGCCACGGATTATCGCCGCCATTATCGGCGTCGAGACCAACTACGGCAGCAACTTGGGCAGGCACCGGGTGATCGACGCCCTGAGCACCCTGGGCTTCTCCTATCCCGAACGCGCAGACTTCTTCCGCAAGGAGCTCGAGGCGCTGTTGCTCCTGGCCCGGGAGGAATCCATCGACGTCCTGGAGCTGAGGGGCTCCTATGCCGGCGCCATGGGGCTGGCCCAGTTCATCCCCTCGAGCTATCGCGCCTACGCCGTGGATTTCGACGGTGACGGCCGGCGGGACCTATGGGTAAGCAAGGCGGATGCGATCGGCAGCGTGGGCAACTACCTCCGACAACATGGCTGGAAAGCCGGAGAGCCGGTGGCCTTCACCACCAGGGTTACGGGTGGCGTACCAAAGGGTATCACGCTGGCGGGGAAAAAACCTGTAAAGCCCTCGATCAGCTTTGACCGGCTCCAGGCGGCGGACATAGCCACCGATATCCGCCTACCCGGATCGACGCGAGTGACCCTGATCCGCCTCCATGCCCCGGAGCCCGAGTACTGGCTGGGACTCAGGAACTTCTACGTAATCACCCGTTACAACCAAAGCAACCTCTACGCCATGGCCGTGTACCAGCTCGGCCGCGAGCTCCAGGCAACCTACGAAGTGAGGCGCAAACGGTAGGCTACCGAAGACGGGCTCCAGGGTTGAGAGAGAGTTGAGGGAAATCGAGCCGGAAAGATTTATCCGCCGATGAACGCAAATCGACGCAAATGGATCGAGAATCCTCGATGAGGACGAGCCGATTGCGACCGATCTAGGTTCATTCTAGTCCATTAGCGATAAAAAGCGGAACCGTTGAGGTTCGGGTTGAGTATGGAAAAAATAATCCGGCCACTTCCATCATCCGCGGATGACGCAAGATTAAAAACGAAGCAATCTTTATGAAAATCTGTGTAATCCGTGGACAAAAAAATCACGTAATCTTTGGTAACTAAGTTGCATTGATTTGCGTTCATTTGCGGACAAAAATGATTCCCGTGTTATCGGTATTTCAGGACTGCCGTAGTAAGAGTGGCGCCGGCCTGCTCCTGCTGCTGGGGCTGCTATCCGCTTGCTCCGGCACCGAAGACAAGATGTCGTTGGAGTCGTCCGGCATCGCGGATGCGGTGCCCAAGGTCGAGCCCGACAGCAAGTACGGTAATCCGAAATCCTATGTCGTCTTCGGCAAGCGTTATTACACCAAGACCAGCAGAAAGGGGCACGTAGAGCGGGGGTTGGCCTCCTGGTACGGCAAAAAGTTCCACGGCCGCAGGACCAGCAGTGGTGAGCGCTACAACATGTACGCCATGACCGCGGCCCACAAGACCCTACCGCTGCCGACCTATGTGCGGGTGACCAACCTGACGAACGGACGCAGCACGGTAGTCAGGGTCAATGACCGTGGTCCCTTTTACGGGAACCGAATCATCGATCTGTCCTACTCGGCTGCCCGCAAGCTGGGAATGGCGGCCAAGGGGGTCGAGATGGTGGAGATCAGGGCCATCGATCCCAGGGTCCCGAAATCCGACCGGCGGGATAGTTTCCTCGCTTTTGCGGACGATACGCATGGTGCAAAGACCAAGGCGCACAAGAAAGTCGTTGTCCGGAAAACACCGGCGGTGGCGAAGCCGGCCCCGCGCGTCGAGAAGACCGCAACCCGGGAGGTAAAGACGGAGCGACCCGGCGCGGCGACCACAGACGCCGCAGGCCGGATGGCGGACGCTACGGAACCATCCGCGCCTGAGCTGAAGGTCACGGTATTCACAACCAATGAGAAGAAGCCCAGGCGAACGCCCCAGTCCTCGTTATACCTCCAGGTAGGGGCCTTCGGCAGCCGCGTGAATGCCGAGCACCTGCGTCGCCGCTTGGTGAATCATATCGCCGAGCAGGTCCAGATTCGCACGCTGGACGATAACGAGACACCTTGGTACAAGGTCCAGGTGGGACCACTCGCCTCCCAACAGAGCGCAAGGGACCTGTCCCGGTACCTGGCGTCCCTGGGGCTGAAAGAATCCCGCATCGTGGTGGAGTAGGCTCGGTTCCGAGAATTCTGCGGAAGAGTTTGAACCACAAAAAGGCGCGGCGGTGGTAAATTTTCAACTGATAGCGTAGTTGATAGTCCAGGTCTACCGAGCCGCACAGCAGCCCAATCTACCTTTTACCAGTTAAATACCACCACTACTTGTTCGCGTCTCTTCTCGCTGGCCAATCCATTGACCGAATTTTAGCCGATGAAGCCACTCTTTCACGTTTCGGCCCTGCTTATCCTCCTCTTCTCCATTGGCGTCCGGTCCGGCGACATCCCGACGCCGGACAGCCCTACCTCGGTCCGGGAACTGGATGATATCCTCATCCCGGATCCGCCACAGCTGGCCGCCAAGGGCTATTTGCTGGTGGATCATAACAGCGGGAGAGTGCTGGCGGAATCCAATGCGGACGAACGCCTGGAGCCGGCTAGTCTGACCAAGATCATGACCGCCTACGTGGTGTTTCACGAGCTGGCCGGAGGCAACCTGTCTCTCCGGGACCAGGTACTCATCAGCGAGCGGGCGTGGCGTACCGGCGGCTCCAAGATGTTTGTCGAGATCGGTAAGCAGGTGTCGGTGGAGGATCTGCTCAAGGGCACGATCATTCAATCCGGGAACGATGCCAGCGTGGCCCTGGCCGAGCACATCGCAGGCACGGAAGAGACCTTCGCGGACCTGATGAATACCCACACCAGGCGTATCGGGATGAAGAACAGCAACTTCACGAACGCCACCGGGCTGCCCCACGAGGATCTCTACACCACGGCCCGCGACATCGCCCTGGTGACCGCGGCGAGTATCCGTGAATTTCCGGAATACTATGCCTGGTATGCCGTAAAGGAGTTCACCTACAACCGCATCAAGCAACGCAACCGTAACCGTCTCCTGTGGCGGGATGAGTCCGTCGACGGGGTCAAGACCGGACACACCGAAACCGCGGGCTACTGCCTGGTGGTCTCCGCCGAACGGAGCAATATGCGACTCACGTCGGTCGTCATGGGAACCGAAGGGGAAGAGGCGCGGGCCCAGGCGAGCCTGGCGTTGCTCAATTACGGTTTCCGCTTCTACGAGACCCACAAACTCTACGCCAAAGGTCAACAGATCGAAACCCTGCGTATCTGGATGGGCGAGATCGAAGACCTGCCTGTCGGTCCGGCCGAAGACGTCTCCGTGACCATTCCGCGGCGCACCTATGACAAGCTATCCGCCAAGCTAGTAAAGAAGGCTCCTGACATCTCCGCACCCATCGCCAAGGGTGCCGTCGTGGGCCATATCAGCATTGCCCTCGCAGGTAAGGAGGTGCGCCGCATACCGCTTGTGGCGTTGCGGGACGTGGCCGAGGGCGGCATCCTGCAGAAGGGCAAGGACGCGGTACTGAAGTGGTTCTAAGGGCTGTTGACATAATCATAGTGTTAACCGCTAACAGGATAAGATTAACAGGATGACCAGGATTAATGATTCAATGCCATTGATAGGGCAATTACCACGGGCAAATTCATGCTGACTATGATTCACACGGAAATGCTTTTTGTACCCCCTATCCACCAGCCCATCGTAGCCCCTCCAGCCGTCCGAGTGGATGATGCTTCAAGGGCTATCTGGCCCCGGATCGCGGCCTGTAACGGGCTTCATTGACGGCGTTCGGGGCGATTTCCGTGTAGCCTTTCCCGTGGCGTTCTAAAATCCCGAAGACAAAACCGTTTTACCCCCGGCCTCGCGCCCTTTCTTCCCACGAACACGGCGCCCGCCGAAACATAGGATTCATCGACTTCAACCTCGCTGGAGAAGGGCGATGAGGCATCACAAAGCTGGGCGATTCGGGTCCGTAGTTTGAATAACAACTGAGGGTCTAGATAATTTTAACACTGTTACTGCATGCTAACATCATGTTATGCAAGGAAAAAACAGGTATTTCAGGCGTTCACACCTTTCGGAAGCTAACTTCAGACGGATTGTACCCTAATTTTACGCACGATTTACCGGCCTCGAAAATCGCCGAGCTGAGTGATGTAAGCCGTCCGACGATCAATTCAGTTGTTATTCAAACTACGGACCCGAATCGCCCAGCTTTGTGATGCCTCATCGCCCTTCTCCAGCGAGGTTGAAGTCGATGAATCCTATGTTTCGGCGGGCGCCGTGTTCGTGGGAAGAAAGGGCGCGAGGCCGGGGGTAAAACGATTTTGTCTTCGGGATTTTGGAACGCCACGGGGGGATAGGGCTACACGGCAATCGTCCCGAACGCCGCCAAGAAGCCGCTACAGGCCGCGATCCGGGGCTAGGTGCCACTTGACCGCACCATCCACCCAGACGGCTGGAGGGGCTACGGTGGGCTAGTGGATAGGGGGTACAAAAAGCATTTCCGTGTGAACCATGGTCAGCATGAATTTGCCCGTGGTAATTGCCCTATCAATGGCATTGAATCATTCTGATCATATGCCAAACGAAGGCTTGCAAAATTCAATGGTGTTCCACGAAAAACTTTTCATCTAAACCTAAAAGGATGTGAATTTAGATTCAATCCTCGAGAGGAAAATTTCTATGATAGAATGCTTACTCTTCTGAGAGAAAATCCTCTCTAAAATTATCTAGACCTCAACTGACTGATCGTCGGACGGCTTACGTCAATCAACTCAGCGAGTTTCAAGGTCGGTAAATCGTGCGCAAATATAGTGTACAATCCTCTGAGTTTAGCTTCGGAGATGTGTGAACGCCTAAAATACTTGTTTTTCCTTGCATAACATATGCCTTAGCATGCAGTTACAATCCTTTTAAAGTTATCTAGACCCTACGGAGTTATTCCAACTATTGATTCTATTGCTTTAGAAATTAACCACTATCAATTCTTAACTGATAGCGTGGTTGGGAGTCCAGGTCTACCGGACCGCACGGCAGCCCAATCCGCCTTCTACCAGTTAAAGACCACCACTACCGGCTTGGATATAGGCATCCAGCTCCGTAAGCTGCTGATAACACCGACCTACGCTCAATGCGGATCTGACGGCTTCCTCCCATGTTTAAATGGTTTGGAAACCGGAACCCGGGCGCGGGGCGTGAGGGGGAACTCTCAGGCCGCGAGGGAAGCGCTGAGAAAGGGCCGAAGCCTGGCGACCAGGGCCTGGTGGACCTTGAGGTTGCCGGCGACGATATTGCCGGTCTCGAAGTGTCGGTCACCACCGGCTAGGTCGCTCACCGTACCGCCGGCCTCGCTGATCAGCAGGGCGGCGGCGGCGAAGTCCCACTGGGCCAGCCCCAGCTCCCAAAAGCCATCCACCCTGCCCGCAGCCAGGTAGGCGAAATCCAGGGCCGCGGAGCCGGAACAGCGGATGCCTGCGGTGCCCTGGATCAAGGCCTTGACCATGCCCAGATAGGCGTCCAGATGGCTGTGGTCTCGGAATGGAAAGCCGGTCCCGATCAGGGCGCCTTCCAGAGATGGGCGATTGGTCACGCGCAGGCGCCGGTCGTTGAGCTGAGCCCCCTGACCACGGCTGGCGGTGAACAACTCCTCCCGCAACGGATCATAGACCACCGCCTGCTCCAGGCGGTTACGATATTTGAGGGCAATGGAGATAGAGAATTGGGGAAAGCCGTGCAGATAGTTGGTGGTGCCATCCAGGGGATCGATCACCCATTGAAAATCAATGCCCTGGTGCTCGCCGCTCTCCTCGGCCAAAATGGCGTGATCCGGGTACTTGCTACGCAGCTCCCGGATGATCGCCTCCTCGGCGCGGTGGTCTACCTCGCTGACGAAATCACCGCGGCCCTTGCTGGTGACGGTGATCCCGTCGGTGTGCTCCAGGTAGCGCAACAGGACCCGGCCGGCGCTACGCGCGGCCCGAACGGCGATATTAAGCATGGGGTGCATAATGTGCACCATACCCGATTAGGCGAATAAATTAAAGCGTGACCATGGACCCTAGCCCCGAAGTACTCCACAGGGTCCGGCTTGTCATGGTAGAGACCACCCACCCGGGGAACTGGGGGCGGTGGCCCGGGCCGCCGGCGTTGATGACGTGCTGGCGACCGCCCGGATGCACGAGAATCTGGTGGACGCCCTGCGCGGCTACTGATTGGTAGTCAGCTCTAGCGCCTGGTTACGCACGGTAGCATGGCCGTTGCTGGAGCCCGCCGTCTGTGCCCGCCGACTCCTGGCGGAGGCCCGGCAGGACGAGGTAGCCCTGGTGCTCGGGTGCGAGCGTTCCGGGCTCACCAACGACTAGCTGGCGCGTTGCCACTTCACTGGCGCGCATCCCGACCAATCCCGCGTTTCGCTCCTTGAACGTGGCCACCGCGGCCCAAATCATTCGCCTAATGAATACGCCGTACCTGGGGCACGGCCGGGGATCGGTACACCTGGGAGACCGGACGAGACCCGGCGCCGGCAGAGGCGAGGGGGGATTTTACGCGCGCCTGGCGCAGACCATGACGGATATGGGATTCAGCGATCCTGCCCGGTCCCGGAAGCTGCTGCGGCGCCTGCAGCATCTGTATCAATCGCGCCCGCCCCGATCGGGTAGAGTTCAATATCCCGCGCGGCATCCTGAGCGCCGCGCAGAGATAAGGAGACCCCCCAGGCGCTTTCGCAAGACCGATCCCTCCCGGTCGGTCCCATCCACCGACCCCGACGGGAATGCCGCGGGGGAACCTGAAGCGATTTCTGTCAAATGAAATACCATCTTGCTGGTCTTTATCATCCATCTTCTATGTTGCGGCAACCGTTACCTAGTCCACTCTGCGCCGGTTGCCGCGCCTTGAATACGAACCAAAATCCGGCGCAATCCGGTACACCATTTTCCGTCAATCGCCTTTAAGGAATAACCGAGCGCTCCCATGTTCGAGCGACTGCGTGAGGATATCGATTGCGTGTTCGAGCGAGATCCCGCTGCCCGCAACGGATTCGAGGTCCTGACGACTTACCCCGGCCTGCACGCGGTCCTCTTGCACCGCGCCGCCCACGCCCTCTGGAACTGCAGCCTCAAATGGCTGGCCCGCCTGCTGTCCAACCTGGCGCGCCTCTTTACCGGGATCGAAATCCACCCCGGCGCGCGGATCGGCCAACGCTTCTTTATCGACCACGGCATGGGAGTGGTAATCGGGGAGACAGCGGTCGTCGGCGATGACTGCACCCTCTACCACGGCGTGACCCTGGGTGGAATCAGTTGGAACAAGGGCAAACGGCATCCCACCCTGGGACGGCAGGTGGTGGTGGGCGCCGGGGCCAAGGTACTGGGCCCCATCGAGATCGGTGACGGAGTGCGCATCGGCTCGAATTCGGTGGTGGTCAAATCAGTGCCGGCCGGGGCTACGATCGTCGGGGTGCCGGGCCATGTGGTAGAACCGCCGACGGCCGGCGAGAACTCCGAACGGCGCGCGGTAACCGCCAGACGCATCGGCTTCGACGCCTACGGCGCTACCAAAGATGCCCCGGACCCGGTCGCCAATGCGGTCAACCTGATGCTGGATCATATCCATGTCCTCGACCGACGCATCGAGGTACTGTCTCGAATCCTGGAGGAACAGGGAATCTGCGGGCATTTCGATCACCTACCGGACCTCCGGGCACGCGAGATCCAGTCGGCGCGGGACGGGGCGAAGACGGAGGAAAGATCGGTTGCATCGGATCAGGCGGGCGCTGGGGGCCGTTGACATTCAGCAATCCCGAATGATTCGGCGTGATTAGGGGGAGCGGAATTTTTGCCGCAAATGAACGTCGATCGGTGGCAGAAGAACATATGATCCCTTTGGTCCACAGCTGCTTCCCTATATTAGGGTGTTGAAAAAGTCTATCTGGTGGTGGTAACCATTTAAATGGGAAGGTAGGTTGAACCGCTGTGCGGACCGGTAGACCAGGACGATCAACTACGCTACCATTTGGAAATTCACCACTACCAAAATGCCTTCTAAATTAGGATGGGATTAATAAGATTTACAGGATCCTTAATATCTGGTTTCAGCCGGCTCCCACGCACAGGAAAAATCCTGTCAATCCTGATTATCTTGTTAATCCTGCCTGTTAGCGGTTGGCACTGCGATTATGTTAACAGCCCCTAGCACCAGTGGAGATTCGGAACCATGAGCGATCACGGCGTCAAGAGCCTTACTCCCCAACAGGCCTGGCAGATGCTTCAGAACGATCCCCAGGCGCTCCTGGTGGACATCCGTTCCACCATGGAATACCTGTTCGTCGGCCACCCGACCGGCGCCGTCCACGTCGCCTGGATCGACGAGCCCAATTGGACGATCAACCCGAACTTCGAGGCCGAGATTCGGAAGCTGTTGCTCGGCGGCGCGGTGTGCACGCAGGAAACCCCCTGTGCGCCGATTATCCTCATCTGCCGCAGTGGGAAGCGTTCCCTGGAGGCTGGCAAGGTCCTGCTGGAAGCCGGGATGCGGAACACCTTCCACATCAACGAAGGCTTCGAGGGCGATCTCGACGAACATCACCACCGCAGCAGCATCAGCGGCTGGCGCCTGCGCGGACTACCCTGGGAGCAATGCTGAAAGGTATAATAGGGATTTGATGGAGCCTAACTTGGGAAACTATCGCATCCTATGGGGTCTTGCCCACCGGCGTGTTTCAAAACTCATCCTTGTGTGTTATATAGTAACATTCCATCGTAGGCATACCGGTTACCGCTTTTGCCCAGACCATTACGGAGCAAGTCGCTGGTACTTGTAAAAATCCATGGCGATATCTCAAAGAGAATCCATATCCAAGGAGAACCCGATCAAACCCATTGCCGCCGTCATCTGCGCCTTACTTGCAGGAAGTCTGTCGGCGGTGAATCTAGCCAATGCCGCCGAGGGCCACGCCAAAGCTCACGCCGAACACGCCTAAGCCTAAGCCTACACCGAACATGCCAAGGCTACGGAAATGCATGCCAAACCCGGGGAAGACCGCACCAAAGCTGAGGACGACCTGCATACCGAGTCTGAGGAGATGCTTACCAGAACCAACGAGATGTATACTAAAGATTGAGGAAATGTATACCAGGGCCGAAGATATTCCATACCAAGGCTATAGAGATTGTCTAAGAATTAACATACTGATTATAAAAGCATGATTGGCACTGGTTAATTTATAATTGGTAACATACCAACAAGGGTCTAGATAACTTTAAGAGAGGATTTTCTCTCAGCAGAGTTAAGTATTCTTCTCATAGTAAGTTTTCCTCTCGATGATTGAATCTAAACTCACATTCTTTCAGGTGTAGATGAAAAGTTTCTCGTGGAACACCATTGAATTTTGCAAGCTTTCGTTTGGCATATGACCAGAATGATTCAATGCCATTGATAGGGTAATTACCACGGGTAAATCCATGCTAACCATGATCCACACGGAAATGCTTTTTGTACCCCCTATCCACCAGACCATCGTAGCCCCTCCAGCCATCCGAGTGGATGATGCTAAGGGCTACCTGGCCCGGGATCGTGGCCTGTAGCGACTTCTTGGCGGCGTTTGGGACGATTTTCGTGTAGATTTTCCCGTGGCGTTCCGGAATCCCGAAGACAATCGTTTTACCCCCGGCCTCGCGCCCTTTCTTCCCCTGAACACAGCCGCCGAAAGAGAGTTTATCGACTTCAACCTCGCCGGAGAAGGGCGATGACGCGTCACAAAGCTGAGCGATTCTGGTTCGTAGTTTTAATAACAACTGATTGATCGTCGGACGGCTTACGTCACTCAGCTCGGCTGATTTTCGAGGCCGGTAAGTCGTGCGCAAATTAGGGTACAATCCATCTGAATTCGACTTCGGAGATGTGTGAATGCCTGAAATACCTGTTTTTTCCTTGCATAGCATAACCTTAGCATGCGGTTTCAGGTCTTTATAACTTTTCAAAGTTATAAAGACCCTCTAATGTAGTTGGCAATAGCTCCGTTTTACTATGACATTTGCTACAAGCATGTATTTTACTTATCAATAATCATGACACTCTGGTAAGGGTCTCTGAATGGAACTACGACTAAACACGAATCCTTATTCGCGTCTATTCGTGGTTCTTATTCCCCATATCCGCAGAATTTGATTCATTTGCAAAAATGCGGGTCCGTCAAGGAAATCCTGGCTGATTTGAACGGTTGCTCATGAACCGAGACTTCGATGTTTGCGTCATCGGCAGCGGGGCCGGCGGTGGTCCTGTGGCCCTGACCCTGGCCCGAGCCGGCTACTCGGTAGTGGTCCTGGAGAAGGGCCCCTGGTTCCGGGAGCAGGACCTGTGCAAGGACGAGCTGACCTGCTGCCGGCGTTGGATCTACACCCCGGACCCGCGCCACGAGCCACAGATCGTGGAGATCGAGGACGATCAGGGCGGATGGCGGGAGAGCAGTACCTATCGCTCGGCCTGGACCTTCCAGCACGGCAGTTGCGTCGGCGGTTCCAGCAACTTCATGAGCGGCTACTTTCATCGCCTGAAACCGATGGACTTCCGCCTGCGTGAGACCTTCGGCCCGATCGAAGGCGCCGACCCGGTAGATTGGCCCATCACTTATGAGGACCTGGAGCCCTACTATGATCGGGTCGAGGAAGAAGTGGGGGTTTCGGGGCGGGTCACACCCCATCCGCACCTGGAGCCGCGCAGCCGATCGGATTTCCCCTTTCCGCCGCTCGCCGAACACCCGGTCGCAGACCTGATCGACCAGGCGACTAGCGGGCTCGGCTATCACTCCTTCCCGACTCCGCGGGCCATTCTGCCATATGCCGCCAAGGGCCGGGGGGGGTGCTCTTACAACGGCGGGCGCTGCGGCAGCACCGGCTGCTCCACCGGCGCCAAGGGCAGCGCCCGCGCCGCTCTGCTCGACCAAGCGGTGGCCACAGGCCGCTGCGAGATCCGTCCCCACGCCATGGTCAGCCGGTTGGTGAGCGCTCCCTCCGGTCGGCTGACGGCGGTGGAATACTACGACCGGAGCGGACGCCTGCAACGGCTCGATGCCGACATCTATGTGTTGGCCTGCCAGGCCATCGAGAGCGCGCGGCTGCTGCTCGGCTCCGTCGGACCATGCCATCCGCGGGGGCTCGCCAACGGCAGCGGCCAGGTCGGGCATAACCTGCTCTTCGCCGGGGGCGGCGCGGCTTCGGGTCGGTTGGTCTATGCCCGGCTCCCAGAGGCCCAGGTAGCAGCGCTCAGGGACTCGCGCACCTTCATCAACCGGGCGTTGCAGGATTGGTACCGGATCGATGATCCCGAGTTCGGCTCCCCGGCCAAAGGGGGCACCATCGACTTCGTGCACCGGCACCCGGCGCCCATCGCTCGCGCCCACGATCAGGCCCAGGGCCCAGATGGTCTGCGCTGGGGCCTGCCGCTCAAGCGCCGGCTGGAATCCCACTTCCGCGACGGCATCTACATCAAGGTAGAAGCCTTCTGCGATTGGCTGCCGGTCGCCGATTGCTTCGTCCGTCTCGACTCCAGGGTCAAAGACCGGTGGGGACTTCCGGTAGCGCGCGTCCGTACCGGCTTTCACGTCCGCAACCTCAAGGTCGGCTGGTATCTGGCCGCCAAGGGGGCGGAGGTGCTGAAACGGATGGGGGCCGAGGACGTGCTGCACTTCGCCTCCGGCGCCCCACCCACCAATCTGGTCGCCGGTACCTGCCGCTTCGGCGACGACCCGGCGACCTCGGTGCTCGATCGGGATTGTCGCGCCCATGAGGTGGAAAACCTGTTCGTCACCGACGGCAGCTTCATGCCCACCGGCGGCAGCGTACCCTACACTTGGACCATCTACGCCAACGCCTTCCGGGTCGCCGACCGGATCGTCGCCCAGCTGGGCGGACCGAAACGGGGGGGTGATGGCCCGGACCGGGAGCCGGCCTGACGTGTGCGTTCGTAACGGCCGTGCCGATCTGTAATCCACGCGGCGGCTTCCTGGGCCGGCTGTCCCTGGCCGCTGCGGCCATCGGTCTGTTCTTGGTGGGCTACTATTGGGGGAATCAATACCAGCACCATACCTCGACCCCCCCCACAATCGCAGGGGTCCTGATCCGCCCGCCCCGACCGCTTCCCGACCTCGCGCTCCGGGACGCGGCCGGGCGGCCCTTCACCACCGAGCGTTTTGTGGGGTACTGGACCCTGCTATCCTTCGACAATCCGAGCCCGGCCCCCGACCGGCCGGCGGTCATGCGCATGATCGAGATACGCAACCGCCTGGCGAGCGATTCCGACCTCCAGGAGAGACTTTTGCTCGTACTTGTCATCCGGTCCGAAGATTCGACCCCGGCGGCGGGCTTCGATCACTCATCCCCAGTGCTCACCCTCCTGTCGGGCACGACCGACGAGCTGCAACGCCTGCGGACGGTCCTGGGAATGCCGGCGCAGGCAACCGCCCCAGCCGTGGACCAGGGGATTCCCTGCTACTTGATCGAACCTTCAGGCCGGCTGTCGGCCCTGTTTCCGAGCACCCAGACGCCCGCATCCATCGCCTCCGACTTGACCGCCATCGCCGCCCATGTCGACGCCCTGGCTCCCACCCATGATTGACGAACCACTGCGCTGGTATCACCGCCTCTATGTGGGCATTCAATACCTGTTGCCCCACCACTTGCTCTCGGCCCTCATGTTGCGGGCCACCAGGGTCCGTCGACGATGGGTCAAGGACCTGCTCATTGATACCGTCGTGCACCGCTATCGGGTAGACATGACCGAGGCCCTGGTGCCCGACCCCAAGGCCTATGCAAGCTTCAATGCTTTCTTCACCCGTCCCCTACGCCAGGACGCCCGCCCTATCGCCATGCAGGAAGACACCGTGGTCTGCCCGGCGGACGGGACCCTGAGCCAGCTCGGCGCCATCGACGGCGGCCGCGTCTTTCAGGCTAAGAGACACGACTGCTCGCTCCCGGAGCTGCTGGGGGGGCGTCAGGAGTGGGCGCAACGATTCGACGGCGGGGCCTTCGCCACCATCTACCTCTCCCCCCGGGACTACCACCGGGTGCACATGCCCGTCGATGCGACCCTGCAGGAGATGATCCATGTCCCCGGACGGCTGTTCAGCGTTAGCCCGGTTACCGCGGCCCTGGTGCCGCGATTGTTCGGCCGCAACGAGCGGTTACCCTGCCTGTTCGAGACCGGATGCGGCTCCATGGCCCTGATCCTGGTAGGAGCCATCTTCGTCGGCGGTATGGAGACCGTGTGGGCGGGCCAGGTTACGCCCACCAGCATCCGTGGGCTCGGCCCGGTCCAGGGGGAAACGGTCGTCCGTCTGGACAAGGGCGCAGAGATGGGGCGTTTCAACATGGGTTCCACGGTCATCCTGCTCTTCGGACCGGACAGGGTCGCGTGGGACCCAGAACTCAAACCCGGCACTCGCCTGCGCATGGGACAGCCAATCGGATGGGTTCGTGAATACTCCCCGGAGTGATCGGATGATGAAAATGCTAATTGACCGATCAACTTCCACCCCAGCTAAGGAAAAACTACTACAGAAGCACTCAACTACCGACAACATAGAGCGAGCAGAATTTCACGGAAGATTCAAATGAAAATCCATAGTCTGGGGAGCGACTGAAAGTCGCTGTTTCGGCTAAAGACGACTGAAAGTCTCAGATTAAAGTCAGCTCGAAAGGACTGAAAGTCGGGGCGCACTCGACTGGAAAATCATCATCATTATGACCCTAGTGTTCTCGATAGCCTCTTTATATACTCTCTGATCATATCGTCTGTAATATACCCTGAACCGAAAGCACCATACCCAATGGCCAAAAAGTGACGTCCTTCGGACGTTTGCCCCAACCCAGAATGGGTAGATCAGCCTTGGGTCTAGATAACTTTAGAGAGGATTTTCTCTCAGCAGAGTAAGCACTCTGTCATAGATAGTTTTCCTCTCGATGATTGAATCTAAATTATTCTTTACAGGTGCAAATGAAAAGTTTTTCGTGGAACCCCATTGAATTTTGCAAGCCTTCGTTTGGCATATAACCAGAATGATTCAATGCCATTGATAGGGCAATTACCACCGGAAAATTCATGCTGACCATGATTCACATGGAGAGGATTCATCGGCTTTAACCTCTCCGGAGAAGGGCGATGAAGCGTCACAAAGCTGAGCGATTCGGGTTCGTAGTCTGAATAACAACTGATTGATCTTTGGACGGCTTACATCACTCAACTCGGCGAGTTTCAAGGCCGGTAGATCGTGCGCAAAATAGTGTATAACCCATCTGAATTTGGCTTCAGAGGTGTGTGGACGCCTGAAATACCTGCTTTTTCCTTGTACAACATAACGTTAGCATGCAGTTGCAGGTCTAAAATTATCTAGGCCCTACCCTTTATCCGGATGGTAAGTTCACCACTGGCGGTGATGGGTCAAGCTATTTGAGCTACTACGACCCAGAAGAGCATAAACCCCTGCGAACGCTGTGGAGGGCGGAAGACGCGCCGGAACGCAGGGTGAAGCCGGCGGACTCTTGATCCAGCGGAGTCCGAGCCAAAGAATGCGATATCCCGGATTGGATCGTGTCGATCAATCCGAACCAAAGACCGGGGTGTTTGCAGATCGCTACGGATAGCCGATGTATTGGCTCATGCTGATCAAGCATAACCCAGACCTTCTCTATGGACTGGTTGCCCTAGTTCTTACTCGTGGTCGGCACGTTTTCTGAGTGTCGTCATCTACCGTCTGCCCAAGATGCTGGACTACGACTGGCGTCGCAAGTGCGCGGCCTTGACCGGAAAGGAGGCAGCGCCACCGCAGGGGCCGCGCCTGTCGCTGGTGTATCCCCCTCCCGTTGTCGCCATTGCGGCCACCAGATATGGGCGCTGGAGAATATTCCGCTCGCGAGCTATCTGGTCCTGCTGAGAGAGCGCCGCCGCCTTGGTTCTGACCTTGTACCTGATTGCATTGGCGGTCATCGACCTGTATACCCGCTTACTGCCCGATGTCATCACTTTGCCCATCCTGTGGTTGGGCTTTCTGTCGAGCCTCGGCGGTTGGTTTACCGATGGCCGTTCCGCCATTCTCGGGGCCGCCTTGGGGTATCTCGGCCTGTGGGGCTCCTTCCGCCTGTTCCATCTGCTGACGGGCAAAGCGGGCATGGGATTCGGCGATTTCAAACTGCTCGCCATGCTCGGAGCCTGGTTGGGTTGGCAGTAACTGTCTCAGATCATCCTGCTCTCCGCCTGTGCCGGGGCCCTGGCGGGCACCGCACTGATCCTGGCGCGGAGGTGGAATTCTCGGATACCCATCCCCCTCGGCCCCTATCTGGCGGCCGTGGGCTGGATCGGCACGCGATCAACCGCACCTATCTCCCAATGGGCGGGACTGGCGTAACTTTGGAATGCGTATACATTCATCGCCGGCACCTTGTAACCGGAACCGGCATTTCCTCAAGGGGGACGAATGGCTGAAAGCGCCCGGAACGACTGACTCGTTTATATCCCGAGGGGATTTGTCCTTACTGTGGTAAAGGATTGCCTACCGGAAAAGGCGTCGGTAGCGGAAGGACTTCTGAGGGGAGATTCCGTGATTCGGACTGCTGCACCAACGTACTATAGGATACGAGCTCGCGGAGAAACATCCTAAACCAGTGCCAGGGCACCGCGAACGAACATGGAAGATGGTCGTCGGACCACCGACAGATAAGAACGAGTAGCAACGACATGGCAAACCCCAGCCAAGAACTCTTTCCGGATACGGTGGTACCTGATTCCTTCGATACCAGGTCTACCGGCGTGATGTCGGCACAACAGATCGAGAACGCCATTGACCAGGGGCACATATCATCGGACCAGCGGATCGAGCCGGTCCAACTCCAGCCGTCAAGTCTGGATCTGAGGTTGGGGACACGGGCGTACCGCGTCAGAGCCGGTTTCCTGCCAGGCCCGAAGTCCACTGTCCTTGATTGCCTGGATCAACAGGGGGATGATGTGGTTGCGCTCGACCTCTCGTCTCCGCAAATATTCGAGCGTGACCATGTCTATATAGTACCGCTTATGGAGCGGATGAAACTTCCCAAGAAAGTATCCGGAAAGGCTAATCCAAAAAGCAGTACCGGGCGATTGGATATCTTCACCAGGCTGATTACGGATTACGGCACGGAGTTTGATCGCGTCCCGGAATCCCACGCAGGACCCTTATACGCGGAGATTTCTCCGCGCTCCTTTTCGGTCCGCGTCCATCATGGAGCCACCTTGAATCAATTACGATTCGTTGTCGGCTCCCCGCCTCCGTCGGACCGGAGTATCCGCGACCTCCATGCAAGCCGGGGACTGGTCTATGCCGATGACGGTAGCGTCATTGACGCGAACATCGATAAGGGGCTTACGCTTTCAATAGACCTGGAGTTGGGAAGGGATTCGGGACCTGTCGGATACATTGCGAGAAATACTTCCGCCGTGGTCGATATCAGTAAGGCGAACTACTATAAGACCGAGAAATTCTGGAAACCGATAGCAAGGCCGACGGATGGCCGAATCATCATCGAGCCGAATCACTTCTACATACTCGCTTCCAAGGAGTTGGTCAGGATTCCACCCGACTACGCCGCCGAGATGATTGCCTTCGACCCGGTTATCGGGGAGTTCAGGGCTCATTACGCCGGTTTTTTCGATCCTGGATTCGGTGATGGTAACATCCAGGGCGTGCGCGCCGTTCTCGAAGTAAAGGCTCACTATGTACCCTTTTCCCTGCAACATGGGCAAGTTGTAGCGAGAATGATATACGAAAGAATGATGCAGATACCGAACCGCCTATATGGCAGGAAGCTCGGATCGTCATATTACAATCAAGGGCTCACACTGAGTAAACATTTCGTGCGAGGTCCATGATCACAATCGATGACACAATCAGGCAGCACATATCCCGATGCCCGTGAATAGCTTGGTAAGCGAGGTGCGTTTATCATGCCCGAGCGCAAGGCGGGAGAAGGAGGAATCGCCAGGCCCGATTGCGATACGGAACCTGGCACCTGGTTTCGGCCAATGTTGCAAACGCATAGGGGGATACGCGTATCAGACTCAATCGAGCGATCCCGCAATATAAGTAGAAACAAGGTACCAGCGCCTGTTGACATTTAACTCCAACTGGCTGTTTTAACATGTTGGTAGTAGTAAATTTAGGGATTTATATACCTTATAAACACAAGATAGTGGGCAACCTGAGGAATTAAACGGCTAGCCAGGTAATTATTGAAGGTGCCGAGGAAACCACAAAGACCTTTGTGTTTAAAATACTGTTGGCGACAA